>Ga0172377_10003360_pt1 | contig 16422 bp, 13 predicted proteins | sample Pumphouse3metaG_FD_119749 | JGI IMG/M metagenome (GOLD analysis project Ga0172377, IMG submission 119749) | Leachate microbial communities from a municipal landfill in Southern Ontario, Canada - Pumphouse #3 metaG | ecosystem: Engineered > Solid waste > Landfill > Unclassified | place: Canada...
CATTCCCGTCTCGGTTGTGTCCCTTTGCTTAACAACGTTTACCAATTTATGACTCAAGCGAGACGCTTGAGCTACATTATTAACCGTTTCCTTCTATGTTAACGTTTCCCGCTCCCCCATGGGGAGTTTTAGGCAATACCACGTCCTCTGGGCGTGGTTTTTTATTTTGCATATTTGTAAAAAGCGGTTGATTTTTTATTTTCCCGGAGTATACTAATTCGATAACAAAAATTTATTTTCTACAAATTAATTTTACCAATATGCAAAAACATGAATAACCGGGAACGGGCGCTCGCCACTCTGGAATTTACGGACTCCGATCATATCATCTGTTCCCAAGCGGCTGTGAAGATAAAAAAGCGGTATTTATTGAAAAAACAGGGAGACAAATTATGCGGCAGAATCTGATAAAACTTGGCTCGGCGATAAAAGCTTTCCGCAAAGAGCAGAATTTAACCTTGGCGGCGCTTTCGGAAAAAACCGGCCTGACCGCCGGGCTGCTTTCCCGGATAGAAAATTTCAGGACCATTCCGTCTCTGCCCGTCCTGCTGAAAATAGCCGAAGCGCTGCAAGTTTCCGCTTCGGTACTGCTCGAAGGGATTGGCGGGGATTCGCCGGGATGGACATTGGTCAGGAAAAATGAACGCTCCCCGGTAGAACGGGAAAACAGCAGCGGGTTCACTTACGAGATGCTTTTGGATAAGGACTGCGCCGGGTGCAACTTGCAGACCCTTGTCCTGAGTATTGAACCGGGCGCGGTTCGAGAAAAGGTAAAGACCGACGGCGACCAGTTTATTTTTATTTTGAAAGGAAATATAGTTTTTCATCTGGGCGATGAAAAGTTAAGTTTATCCGGAGGAGACATTCTGTTCTTCGACGGCAACATCGAACACGTGCCGGAAAACCCCGGCGCCGAAACCGCGGTATTATTGGCGGTTTACCTGCTAAAAGAGGCAAAATCATGACGGCAAAAATCAGTTTTTACGGTCGGGAACTCAATACTTACCGGGCCAATCTCCACATGCACAGTACGAATTCCGACGGCGTTTACGGTCTGGATGAATTAATTGACCTGTACGGCAAAGAGGGCTATGATGTCCTGGCGATAACTGACCATTTCCAAACAAATAAAGTAAGCGAAATAAATTGCGGCAAGCTGCTTCTGATCAGCGGCATGGAATTTCATCCGGTAGGACCGCGCGGCCTGAAACTGCATCTGCTGGCCATAAATATTCCCGAAGGTTTTGAGGACCCGTCCGAACTGCCTTACCAGGAAGCCATAGACGCCGTCCGGGCCGCGGGGGCGGAATGTATTCTGGCGCACCCTTACTGGTGCGGCTTCAACTGCAGCGACATTATGCAGATAAAAAACCTTACGGCGCTGGAAGTCTACAACAGCGACACCCGCTTCATCGGCAAAGGAAACAGCGTACAGGTGTGGGATAACATTCTGCAACTGGGTTATCATATGCCGGCGATCGCAGTTGACGACACTCACCGGGCGCGGGACTTTTTCGGGGGCTGGACAATGGTATGCGCTAAAGAAAAAACGGTAGATTCAGTAATGGAGGCGTTAAGAAACGGGGATTATTTTGCCACGCAGGGGCCGGTTTTTCACAAGCTGAACTTTGAAAACAATGTTTTTTCCGTGGAATGTTCTCCCTGTGAAGAAATTATTGTCATGAGCGACTGTGCGTTCGGGCGTTGCGGAAACACGCCCGGCCTTAATGCGCAGAACCCGGCGGAAAGTAAAGATGCCTGCGAAATAACGCGTTTTGAAACCGAAATTCCAGAGTCTGCCGGCCTGACCTATCTCCGCTGCCAGATAAAGGACAAAAACGGCAGATATGCCTGGAGCGCCCCGATCTGGATTTAAAACTATACTATTGTTAAGTCAAACGTCTAATGTCGCTTACGCCCCTGGGGACAGGGGTGGCTACACCATTTATCTTTTACCAGCGTTTCATGTTGCCGGTCTCATCGAGACGCGGCGCTACCTGGAGCCGCTACTCCCTGAAACTTTTCCGGTATCCGACCGGGGTTTTTCCGGCAATGCGCTTGAAGGTACGGTTGAAATGGCTTAGATCCTGAAATCCGCATTCATAAGCAATCGAGATTATTTTATCCCCGGACTGCCGGAGCCGCAGCATTGCGGCCTGGATACGTCGTTCAAGCAGGTAGTCGAATATCGTTTTCCCGGCGTAGCGACGGAAAGCGCGGCATAAATAGTTGCGGTTCAATCCGGCGGTTTCCGCCAGTTGCGCAAGCGATATTTTATCGCGGAAATCCCGGTCAAGCTTCCGCCGAACTCGTTCTATCCTGAATTGTCCGGGCATTTCATCAGTTTTCGCGATTTGAATACCCGAAGTCAGTACGCCGCGGCACGCCCCTATCAGAAACAGTTTGAACAATTCACCGGCAGCCGTATCGCAGGCGATCTGTTTTTCGGAAAATTCCCGGTTCAGCGCAATCACAGCTTCGATGCATCCTTCCCGGCCTTCCAGATTTACTCGCGGAATCCGGTTGGCCGCCATATTGAGCGGAAACAGCATCAGCAGTGCATTATCAAGCGGCGGCGGCAGCAGCGGCAAAACCAGTTTGTCAAAATTGAGATAGAGGTTATAGACTTCAATATCTCCTTTATCCGCAATAATACAATGTGGCACGCCGCGCGGAGTTATGCCGAGACTCGGTCCATGCTGTTCATAGGCATCACAGCCGATCAGATGCGTACAATTGCCCTTCACGACGATACTGACCAGCGTCACGTCCAATACATGAAAGAGCCGCCGGGAATTTTTATAGACCGGGAAATATGCCGCGGCCAAACCGGAACGGCTTAATTCCGGAAATTTCTCGATAAGGGATATTTTCATGGTGTGGCGTGTCAATATTGACCTCATTGTAAGATAATATAAGCTTAGATATTCTTATAATAATGCTTATATTAATATTTTACAACTTGATCTTATAGAAATTTTTTATTTTAACCACTTATCCGCACTGGTAAAACACTAATTGAGAGGCTTTTTCCTTGCGGCTTTGCCGCAAAAAATCAGTGTCAAATTAGTGAAGATCAGTGGTTTTAAAAGCCCCGGCGCAGCCGGTTAAATTCAAACAAGGATATTTACTTATGTCAGACAAGATGACAGCCAGTGAAAGGTTCCGGGCGGTTCTGGATTTTTCCCCGACAGACCGCCTGCCGCTCATCGAGTGGGCACCCTATTGGGATAAAACAAAAGAACGCTGGGAAAAAGAAGGCATGCCGGCGGGAATGGATAACGAGGCAATTCAGCGTTATTTCAATCTGGACGTCGTTTTACAGAATTGGGTGGCGCCGCTTTCCGCCGGAGGCGCGGCGCACAAAACTGAAGGCGAACTGGTTTCCAATGAAGCCGACTACGAAAAGCTGCTTGAAGAAGGAAGGCTTTTTTCGGATGAACAGTTGAATACGGACATTTTGAACAGATGGGCGGAATGGGATAGAAAGCGCCGGGAGCGGGGGGATTCTATCTTGATGCTGACTTTTCTGGGTTTTTTCTGGTTTCCCCGCACTTTGTTTGGTATTGAACCGCATTTCTACGCTTTCTATGACCATCCGGAACTGATGCATCGCATGAATCGCGATCTCGTGGAATATAATTTAAAGTGCCTGGAAAGATTCTGCGGGATAGCCAAGCCGGATTTTGTTACTTTCGCCGAGGATATGAGCTACAATAACGGCCCGATGCTGTCGGAAAACCTTTTTGACGAATTTATGCTGCCCTACTACAAAATGCTGGTTCCGCGGCTGAAGGAACTGGATATCAAAATTATTATCGACTCGGACGGAGACATTACTGAATGTGCCGGCTGGTTCCGTCGGGCCGGGGCCGACGGAATGCTGCCGCTGGAAAGGCAGGCGGGGGTGGATATAAATATCCTGCGGGAAAAATATCCCGATATGTGCTGGATCGGCGCTTACGACAAAATGGTTATGAATCGCGGCGAAACCGCGATCCGGAACGAATTCGAACGCTTAATGCCGGTTGCGGAACAAGGCGGCCTGATAATCAGTTGCGATCATCAGACGCCGCCGGGAGTATCGCTGGAACAATACCGTTGTTATCTTAAATATTTCCGCGAATATGCCGGTTAAAAGAAATCTTTCGTCGTTTTAAGCCAGGCGTCGGTAATCAACTGATGTCCGGCAAGGGAGGGATGCACCCCGTCCCAGAGCCAGTATTTGGGCGGCGCTTTTTTGACAGCCTCGTTTAAAATAGACTGGATCGGAACAAACTTGAAATTAAATTCTTCGGCCAGTTCTTTGACTATTTTGCGGCGGGCTTCGATTTCTTCAAGCCATTCCGCGGATACCGCGCCGAATTCCAGGACGAACGGTTCACACAACACAACTTTTATTTGCGGCAGGACGTTCTGCGTCCAAGTCAGTATTTCATCATAAATGCGGCCGTAGCGTTCAACTTCGACGCCGTTGTCCGAAGAAAAAGTATGCCAGGTGTCATTAACTCCAATTAGAATGCTTAATACGTCCGGCTTCAGGTTCAGCGCGTCGATCTTCCAGCGCGCGTAAAGATCAACGACCCGGTTGCCGCTTATTCCGCGGTTATAGACTTGAATATTTTTATCCGGATGGTCCGCCAGCAGCCTGGCGGCCGTCAACGCCGGATAACCGGCGCCCAGATCGGTATTGGGTTCCGCTGTTTCCCTGCTTCTGCCGCAGTCCGTAATCGAATCGCCCTGAAAAAGAATTTTCATTATTTATTTCCTGCCTTTAATTTGTGAAAAAAATCCAGAAAAGCGTCAAACTGATGCTTCTTATCCATTTTGCTGACCATTAAATTACGTGCCTTCTCTCCCATTTCCAGACAGGTTTCAGGATTTTTCACGGTTTTTTCAATCGCTTCGGCAAATTCTTCGACATTGCCCACAGCGGTGAGGAATCCGGTTTCCCCGTCAACCACCACCTCAGGGATGCCCGCCAGGTCAGTGGCGATAACCGGGATCTTCATGCTCATCGCTTCCAGCAGCACGTTGGGCAGCCCTTCTTTATAAAGGCTGGGAAACGCCAGTATGTCGATGCGTTCAAAAACATAATTCGGCTCACGGGTGAACGGAAAAAACGAGACATGTTCCCGCAAGCCGTAAACTTCCGTAACCGCCTTGAGCATCGCTTCATCCGGCCCCTCGCCAACAAACATGACATGAATATCCGGAACCTTGCCTTCATCCAGCAGCCGTTTTACCGCCTGCAACAGAATAATCTGCCCTTTGCGGTTTTCCATTGCGCCCACCGAGCCCAACACCGGGAAGGAATTCTTTTTCAACGGATAGCGTTTCAGCGCCTCGTCCCGGCCGGCTTTGCCGGCTGTGAAACGGTCTACTTCGGTTCCCTGGTAAATCAGGGCTATTTTGTCCGCGGGTATTTTATAAACTTCTTCAAGGTATTTCCGGGTGAAGTCGGTTATGCAGATAACTTCAGTCGCGACTTCGGGATCGGGCAGGTAATATTCCCGTTTGTACCACGGGACTATCGAACCGGTTTTAGGCACGATTACGGTTTTAAGTCCGCCGTCCCTGATGCATTCCGCTCCGAACTTTACGCAATGAAAACCGTTGCGCGGCGGGTGTACCGTGGTAATCGCGACGTCACACGGAGCCAGCCCGACAATCCAGGCGTTTTTGTATTTTTCAGGATTTACGACAATATCATCAAAATCATAGCCGCTTACCCTTGCGCCGTATTCGGCGCAGGTTTGCGCGACAAAAGTTCCGTTCGGGGCAATTACCGAAACTTCTTCCCCGGCGGCGATGAATTTTTCAACCGCCTCCGTTACCCAGATCTGAGTACCGCCCCGCAGCGGCGTGTCTTCGATAAAAGCGATATGCATACTAAATCTCCGTTTTATAACTGTTAAGGCCGCAGGCCGTTGTTTTGGAGGAACAATTAAAGTCAGGCGTTCCAGTTCCCTTGCTTAGAACCTTGAAAAATTCCTTGAATTTACGAACGATCATCCCGGTGCTGTAACGGCTTCGTACCGCTTCCCGGTTATGTTCCCGCCAGTTGTTGAAACGTTCTGGATAAAGCAGCAGTTCCGTAATTTTATCAAGAAGGTTTTTCTTAAATTCGCCGGTAGGAAACCGCAGGTAAAGAATCTGTTCGTTTTCCGGCAAGTCCCCGCCGACCACTTCGTCAAAAACCTCTTCCGGGTAATAACGGCGGCAAACTATCGGAACGCCCCCGGCGCTGGATTCAATGATCGGCAGCCCGCGCCCCTCGGTTTCGCTGGGAAACAGCACGAGGTTGGCAAGCTGGTAAATTTCCTCTATGCACAAAGGCTGTAAGTTCAGTTTTTCAAAACACGGATGGCTTTCATTGCCGACGGAAAAAACCAGGAATATCCGGTCGGCGTCCGCCTGCGGAAGTTTATCGCACAACGCCTGATAGGCTTCCAGAACGTTTTCCAGGTCGTCCTGATGCTCGATTGGCGTCGGCCCGGTTACATGCAGAACAATTTGCTTTGAAAGGTCTTCGGAAAAAGTTTTTGCAAATGGTTCGTGTTCGAGCAGGGCGGAGAGAAGCTCCTCGTCCCGGTCAATATGCTTGCGCAGGATTACCCGGGTCGGCTGGAGGAAATAATAAGTTCCCGCCGCCGCCAGATCCAGCTCCAAACCGTTGCGGTTGGCGCAGGCGACCGGTTTTTCATCCCGCATCCATTCCGGCAGTTTCGCCAGATGCTCCCGTACATCTATCGTAGTGATCACCGGTTTGCCGCCGGAAATAATATAATTCATTCGCGAACGCACCGACTTGACGTGTTCCGGGTTCGAATGAATAAAAAAACTGTCGCTGATTGAAGTGCCGAGCTCAAAAACTTTATCGGCATCAAAACCGAAACGCTCAATCAGCGTCCGGCTCTGGGGTTTGTTTATGTTTACCTGAAGCCAGCGGCGGCCGTTCCAGGGGTAAAGCCGGGAAAAAAGCCGGAAAAAAGCGTGATTATCCATATTACGAAAAAAATGATCGCGGGGTCCCGCTTCTTCGCCGGGGCGACGTTCGCTTGCGGGTTTGCCGCCTTCCCAGTAATAGTCATGATTTGAACTGATAACGTAAATATCCAGCATTTCGGCGGCGATGATAAAGCCCAGCGCCGCCGCGACATTTCCCGGATTTGACAGAATATTTACGGGAATTGCCAATTTTATTTTATTCGCGGAAAAGTAATCGCCGAGTTTAACGGCAAAATTTTTGGCCTGATCCCATATTTCCTGCGCCGTTTGCCGGGATATTTCGCTGTCTTCGGGCATATCTTCGTAAAAAAGTTTGGCGAACGGCTTGCCGTCACACCATTTGTCCCAGCCGTTGAAATTATCTATTTTGAAACGTTTCCAGTAATCTTTCAGCACGATATCGGCTTTTTCATGAAAATCACCGCTAATAAAATGCAGTGGGATTTCCGGTTGGATATGCTCCAGGCAGTCGGCGTATTTGGAAATCTCGATGGAGACGCCGTCTATGCCGAAGTCGTAAGTTACGAACGCGGCTCCATCGGCAAGCAGAGACAAAAATTCCTTGTCCGTTAACTTCGGGACCAGTTCAAGATTCAACGCCGCCAGATCAAGGAATTCGGAAATATCCCGCCAGTCGCTGACCTCGATACTATTTAAAACGGTTTTCAGATTCGTCATACATCCTCCCGTAGTTATTGTCCAACCTGATAGCTTATAATTAGCACACAAAAGGACTAATAGCAAATCCGGGCGGTAAATGAAGACGCGCCGCTTCCCGCTTTTTCAGGTTCAAGCCATCTGTTTGCGGCGATAGGATTCGACTTCCCAGTTCTCGATGAAATCACGCGCCGCATCGTCAAGATAGTTTATTCCGCCGAAGGCCTCGGCAAGCTGCTTTATCAAAGCGCCGTCCTTAGCCAGTTCCAGCGCCAGGTACGCGCCTGCAAGGTTTGGGCCTATGGAATAAACCGTTCCGGAAGTCTCCAGGATTTTCGGATAATAACCTTTATCCTCTTTAAATTTCCCTATCGACTGTTCTGAAATAACGCCTTTGTGGACAAAGGATTTCATATAGACGATATGATCCGGGGAGATCGGGCCGTCCGCGGCTGAAAAAGCTTTTGCGCTTATTACCGCCTGCATTTCCGCAGCCGGAAACGCTTTTTTGAAAACCTCAAAATCACCGGGATTGAGTTCAATGTCCCGTTCTTCCAGAGCCAGGGAAATATTTACGGCCGCATATTCTTTTTTCAGTTCGGAAAAAATAAAAGCATAGATTTCCTCTATTTTTTCCGGGGAATCCCCGGCGACAAAAACCCCGTGGTTTTTCAGGAACACGATTTCCGGCTGCCTGCCGTATTGTTTACGGTAATCCGCGGCCTTGTCCCGCACCGCCTGGTAAAGAGTGATTCCGGGATCAATATATCCCATCCACAACGCTTCCGGGAAAAGTTTTTCGCAGACGGCTTCGCCGTTTTTCGCGCAAGTCATGCCGTTAACCAGCGCCGGATGGGTGTGAATGACATAACGACAGTCGAAAAGGTTATGCAGGGGGGTTTCCACCGACGGCCGCCCGGTCGAACCGGAACATACGGCGGCGGTCATGATATTTTTGGCTAACGCCTCCCGCTTTTTGACGTCGCCGGAAACGGAAACTTCATCCATTTTCATGATTTTTGCGCGTTCCAGCGCCACAAATTTTTCCGGGGTAATCGTTCCCATTGTTGAGCCGGAGGGTTTTACCCAGATCATATCTTTGGTTTTGACTGACGAATTTCCGCCGCCGCCTTTGACGTATTCGTCGCCGCCGAACTTGCGGGTTAATTCCGTCAGGGTATTAAGTAAAGATTCCATTAACCGTTTCTCCTGTTCAGGACTTCTTTTTCATATTTTTCGACTTCCGCCAGCCAGTCAAGTCCGGCCGGGACTCCCTGTTGCGCGCAGTAATAATCCCAGACGGCGCTTATCGGGAAAAATTTTTGTTCTTCCAGGATCGCCAGGCGTGAAGTATAATTACCCGCGTTTTCGAGTTTTTCAAGTTTTGCGGACGGTTCCAGCAGCGCAGCGCAAAGCGCTTTCAGCATATTCCTGCTGCCGATAACCCAGGCGGCGATGCGGTTGATCGAGGCGTCAAAGAAATCCAGTCCGATATGGACCCGGTCCTGGAATTTGTTGCGGGTTATTTCCTGCGCGATAGCCAGCAGTTCCTCGTTGTAGGTTACGACATGGTCGCTGTCCCACCTGACCGGGCGGCTGACGTGCAGGAGGATTTCGTTGAGGAACTGCAAGACCGAAGATATTTTATCGGAAACTACTTCAGTCGGGTGAAAATGCCCGGTGTCAAGACAAAGCAGGAGATTGTTTTTGACCGCGTAGCCCATATAAAATTCGTGGGAACCGATTACGCAGCTTTCGGAACCGAGCCCGAACAATTTGCTTTCAACCGCGTCAAGATGATATTTCGGGTTGAGCTTTTCGGCGCACATTTCGTCAAGCGAAGCCTTAAGGCGGGCGCGGGCGCCGTTGCGGTCAACCGGAATATCCTTGAAACCATCCGGTATCCAGATATTCATCACGCATGGGGAGCCGAGCTCTTTTCCGATGTATTCGCTGATTTTGCGGCAGGCTTTGCCGTGCGCTATCCAGAAATTACGGATTTCGTCATCATTACTGCTGAGAGTGAAGCCGCTGTCCGCTTTGGGGTGCGCGAAAAAAGTCGGGTTAAAATCCATTCCCATACCTTTTGATTTCGCCCATGCCACCCAGTTTTTAAAGTGCTCCGGCCTGATTTTATCGCGATCGACAAATTCGCCATTGCTTTCCAGATAACATGCGTGCAGGTTAAGGCGGTGCCTGCCCGGTATCAGCGACAGGGCCTTGTCAAGGTCGGCGCGCAGTTCGTCCGGGGTTCCGGCGCGTCCCGGGTAATTCCCGGTCGCCATGATCCCGCCGCCGCTGCTGCCGGGTTCGGCTACTTCAAAACCGCCGACATCATCGCCCTGCCAGCAATGGATCGATATTGGAATTTCCTGTAACTGCGTCAAAGCCGCGTCCGTATCCACTCCGATTGCGGCATAGCGTTCTTTGGCTGCCTGATAAGCTTCGTTTACCTTATTCATTTTCCACTCCTGATTTGTTGTTTAAAATTGCGTTGATCATAATATTCGCATAAATACGATGACCGAAATCATTGGGATGGTTTAAACCATTTCCGGTCAGCGACATGAATCCCTTGCGTTTAACGACCGCCTTCCATGCAGGCGTTACGTCGGCCAGCAAAACCCCGTTTCCCGCAAGTGTTTTCAGGCCTTCGCCGTAACTGTCTAAATATTCGTTTTTGACATAATCCCAGTTTTCATTTGCCGTCATACTGCTAAGCAGCATAAATTCGGCATTGGGAAATTTCCCGTTGAGCAGGAACATTTGTTCACGAATTTGCGTAACGAATACCTCCGGTCGCACTTTACAGCCGGCGTCATTCATGCCCCAGGCGAGAATGAACAAGTCAGGGCTTTCTTCCACGTTCAGAAGCCGCAAAATATTTTTGTTGCCCCAGGCCGCGGTTTTACCGCCCTCGGAAAAATTCCTCAGTATAACTTCGGTTTTATAATGTTCCCTGAGAAAAGCGGCGAACAGGCCGTGCTGGGACTCCTGCTGGGGAGCAATCCCCATAAATCCACTGGCGTTATAACCGGCGGAAATGCTGTCTCCGAAAACGGCAATTATAATTTTCCCCCGTTTTTCCAGTTTGGTCCGCAGAGCCGGCAAGCTCCCGTAGCCGCTGTCCGGCAAAAGGGAATCATAACCGCCATGTCGGTAAGTAAAGCGAGGTTGAAAAGTAGTGAAAAACGCATCTTCCGAGTGCAACATGTATTTTTTACTGTTTCGCTTTTTCGGATAGGAATGCGGCGCTTCCGGATCCGGATACAATTCCGTTTCATTTAAAAACCGGATTTTCGTCCCGGCCGTAAGCGTAACCTCCCCGGTCGTTTTGTCAAGTTCAAAATCCGTCCCTTCAACGTACTCAACGTTTCCGGCAGTGTCGGTTGCCTTGAGTATCTCCAGTGGCTTCAACAGTAATCGCGCAACTGGAGGTGATTGCCGGGAAGCAATAAAAAACAATGGTTCGTCATATATGACGTCACTGTTACGGAAGAACCGGCAGGACTCAAAACTAATGCCTGAACAACATGCTGTGGTTTTCATTTATGCTGCCTGATTTGTTGAAAATTCCGCCAGGCTTTATCCCAGGCGGACGTATTTTCCGGTTTATAAGTATCAATTTCAAAAGAGTCAGCAATTATTTTTCTCGCCCCCGCCAGGTCTTTAATATGTCCCAGCGCGATAGCCTGAATAATGAGGTTGCCCGCCGCCGTTCCCTCGCACGGCCCCGCAAAAACCGGAAGCCTGGTCGCGTCGGCGGTGATTTGACAAAGCAGTTTGTCCTGACAGCCGCCGCCGATAACGTGGATACGGTTGATTTGCTGTTTCTGGATGTCTCGTAATTGTTCGAGGGTTTCCCTGTAAAGGAAGCCGAGTCCCTCCAAGGCGCAGCGTACGTACGCGCCGTCGCTTTGCGGCGGGAGTTGTCCGGTTGCGGTGCAGTATTCGTTAATGGCGGTTTTCATGCATTCGGGATTGAGAAAACTTGAGTCGTTGGCGTCAATAAAAGTCTGGAAAGGTTCTGCTTCGCGGGCCAGGTTTTCCAGATCGGCATAGGAATAATCTTTCGTAAAGCTGTTTTTCAGGCCGCGGACAATCCACAAACCCATGATGTTTTTCAATAAACGGAAAGTTCCGGCTGCTCCGCCTTCATTGGTAAAATTATATTCCAGCGCCGCTTCGCTGCAAACCGCGGTTTTTGTTTCAATTCCCATCAGCGACCAGGTGCCGGAACTTATATACGCCCAATCCCGGCCTTCGGCGGGAACGGCGGCAACGGCGGAACCGGTATCATGGGTAGCGGGCAGGATTACCGGCGCTGCCGGAAGCCCGGTTTTTTCCTGAATTGAAGAAAGCAGCGGCCCCAGCGCCGTTCCCGGCAGGCGCGGCTTTTCGAAAAGTTCCCGGTTGATTCCAAGCGCGACAAGCAAATCGCCGTCCCAGTCACAAGAGCCGCTGTTCAGAAGCTGGGTGGTGGTCGCGTTGGAATATTCATTGGCCTTAATTCCGGTCAGGCGGAAATTCAGGTAATCCGGAATCATTAAAAAACGTTTTGCCCGGCTGAAATCACCGTTTTGTCGTGCCGCCCATAATTGGTAAAGGGTATTGAACTGAAGAAACTGAATACCGGTTTTTGCATAAATATCGCGTTTCGGCGCCAGTTCGAAAAACTTCTCCATAAGTCCGTCGGTACGGGAGTCGCGGTAAGCGCTGACCGGACAGGCAATTTTATCATTTTCGTCAAGCAGGACATAATCACAGCCCCAGGTGTCAATGCCGATTGAATCAGGCGGGGCGTCGAGCTGCCGCGCGGAAATCTCCAGTCCTTTGAGGATTTCGGCAAAAAGTGCTTCGACATCCCAGCGGTAATGACCGTCTTCCTGCCGCATATTGTTGGTGAAACGGAAAGTTTCATTCAAAACCAGAACAGAACCGTCAAAGCTGCCATGAATTATCCGGCCGCTTCCGGCGCCGACATCAATTGCTAAATAATTATACATATAAAGTTACCCCGTGCCTGATTATAATTTCCGTCAAATAATTAATTTTACAAGAAATGCGAAGATTTTTCCTTGATTTTTTCGACAAAAAACAGCACATTAGCGACAACAAAACAAGCTGTTGCAGCTTTGTAACCGAAATCCGGCCTTTGTCAGTTCAGCGGTAATTTAGAAGCAGTTTTTATTGAAATACTATTGACAACGCTGTTATTTCAGACTATATTATACAAGTATGTAACAGGATACCGCAACGCCGATTGTATATTGTGCGCTGCTGTTTTTGCTTTATGGTGTTTTAAAAAATATTGCGGCGGAATTATTTAGATGAGCCTGAAACGAAATATCGAATATGTTTATTCCGGGGTTGAGAGCGATCTGATCGAGCAGATTCGCAATGGAACGCTCAAGCCTCATGAATGCATTCTTTCCGAAAACGCGATCAGCAGGAAGTACAATATCAGCCGCCGTTCCTCCAGGAAAGCGCTCGACAACCTTATCAAAAAGGGGTTGCTTTACCGCATGGCCGGGAAAGGCACTTTTGTCGCGGACATCAAGGATGCTCCGGGTTCGTTGAGCCTTTGCCGGTATACGTTCGCGTTTATTGTGCCTGATATAGATGATATTTTCATATCTGAAATATGCAAGGGGTTGCAGGAAGCCGCCAATTCATCCCAATGCAACCTTATCATCCAGAGCTCCAACGGCAATATTGAAAAAGAAAACGTCAATATCGAATACTCCATTCAGCACCATGTTGACGGGGCGGTTATTTTTCCCAACTGGGGCAAGGCCAATATTGATGTAATTTACCGGTTGAAAGAAGCAAAAATACCATTCGTGCTGATTGACCGCTACTTCAAGGACTTTGACACGGATTGCGTGGTGGTTGACAACCGCAAGGGCGCTTCTAAAATGACCGCCTATTTGATCGGCCTCGGCCATAAGCGGATTGCCCACCTCTACGGCATGGAGGGCAGCGCCAATGATGAACGCCTGGAAGGGTACCGGGACGCCTTGGCCTCCGCCGGCATCGTTTACAATCCTGAATATGTAAAGAAAATAGATATAGAAATGAGGTTGAGCGGAAACGACCGTTTTGAGCCAGACCGCCAGGGCGGCTATGAGAATATGCAGAGCTTGCTCGCTCTGGAGGAACCGCCGACGGCGGTTTTCGCGGGGAATGATTACCAGGCGATCGGGGCGATGCAGGCGATCAGGGATGCGGGGCTTAAGGTTCCCGATGATATTTCGGTTGCCGGGTTTGATGATCTTAAGTTTTCCTCGCTTCTGGAAACGCCGCTTACCACGATGCGGCAGCCTAAAAAAGAAACAGGATTAAAGGCGTTTGAAATTCTGCTGGACAAAGCCAGAAGAAAAGACCACGAAAAAACGATAAAGGTTGTACTGGATACGGAAATCGTCATCCGCAAATCATGTTCTGAAAGAAAATAATTTTTTTATCTTGTTGGTACAAGATAGATACAAGTCACACAATAATAAAAAAAGAGGGCTATAATGAAAGCAGTTGTATTATCGGCCGATTGGTCACCGAAACCGGATTTCAAGCTTGGGAGCAAGGATATTGAGGGCAAACTGACATATCTCGGCAGTCGGGTATGGAGGAATCCGCAACTTTCGATTGAGGATGTAAAAACTCCGCAAATAGGTGATGATGAGGTATTGATCGAAGTCAAAGCCTGCGGAATTTGCGGCAGCGATGTTCACATGGCGCAGCCGGATGCTGACGGCTACATTTATTATCCGGGGTTGACAGCCTTCCCGGTGGTGCTGGGGCATGAGTTTTCCGGGATAGTCGTAGAGGCCGGAGCCAAAGCGATCGACAAACGCACCGGTAAAAGGTATCAGGGCGGCGAAGCGGTTTGCGCCGAAGAAATGTTCTGGTGTTCTTACTGCCGTCCTTGCGCGGACGGTTATCCGAATCACTGTGAAGCGCTTCAGGAAATCGGCTTCAGCGTGGACGGGGCGTTTACCAAGTATGTGGTGGTCAACGCCAGGTATCTGTGGAATCTTGAGTCTCTGAAGAAAATTTACACGACAGAAGAAGACTTGTTTACGGCCGGAAGCCTGGTCGAACCGACTTCAGTAGCTTATAACGCGGTAATCGAACGCGGCGGCGGCATCCGGGTCGGCGATAATGTGGTTATCCTGGGCGGCGGGCCGATCGGAGCGGCGGCGGCGGCGATTTTGAGAAGAGCCGGAGCTTCAAACGTAATTCTTTCCGAAACCCAGCGCGAACGGGCTGAACTCGGCCTCAGGATGGGAGCCACCCATGTCGTAAATCCCGAAAAGGAAGATTTCGCGCAAAGAGTTCTGGAAATAACCGATGGTATGGGAGCTGATCTTTATCTTGAGGCTACCGGCCTGCCGCATATTGTTTTTCCGGATATCGAAAAAGCGATATGGGAAGGCAAAGCGCTTAATTCGACAGTGGTCATCGTTGCGCGTGCTGATGCGAAAATCCCGGCGACAGGTGAAGTTTTCCAGGTAAAAAGAGCATCTATTGTCGGAGCCCAGGGCCATTCCGGACACGGGACTTTCCCGCGCGTGATCTCAGCAATGGCGGCCGGTATGGATATGACCCCGCTGTGTACGAAGAAAATTTCCCTCAAGGAAGTTCCCGAAAATATTGTCATACTTCGGGAAGACCGGAAGGAATGTAAAATAACCGCTTTAATGTGAGGATTAAAAAATGACACGAAAAGTAAAAGCCGCGGTAATGGTTAAACCTGGGGAAATCGCAATACAGGATTTCCCTTATCCAGAGCTTAAAGACGACCGCGCAATGATCATGAAGATGGAAATGTCCGGGGTTTGCGGCACCGACAAACACACGTTTGAAGGACGAAGCAAACAATACGCCGGCACCTCCGCCGAAACGGATACGCCGTTCCCGATCATCCCCGGCCATGAAAACGTCGGCGTAGTTGCCGAAATCGGTTCCAAAGCTGCGCAGGAAATGGAATTCTACGGGAAAAAGTTAAAAGTCGGCGACCGGGTAACGATGTCTCCGGACATGGTCTGCGGTAAATGCTGGTACTGCCGGAATACTTTCGGCTATCCGTGGTGCGAACACATGAAAGCCTACGGCAACGCTTTCCCGTCGACGCAGGCGCCGTATCTTTTCGGCGGCTGGGCCGAATACATGTATATCCTGCCGGACACGTTTGTTTATAAGATCCCGGATGACATGCCGCCGGAAGTCGGAGTGCTTTCCGAACTGTTTACGGTAAGCTTCGCGGTTGACCGCGCGAAAGAAGCCTATTCGCTGGCTAATGAAGGTTTCGGCGTCGCTGATACCGTCGTTATCCAGGGCGTCGGCCCGATGGGGCTGGCCAGCCTGGTCAAAAGCAGAATTCTCGGAGCCGGCGACATTATCGCGGTCGACCGTTCCGATTTCCGTTTGGATATGGCGCAAGAGTTCACTGCTGATTACGCGTTGAATATCGACAAGACCAGCCGGGAAGAACGGATCGCGAAAGTTATGGAGCTGACGCATGGCCGCGGCGCCGATGTGGTAGTGGAATGCACCGGCTCACCGCATGCTGTGATCGAGGGGCTGGATATGCTGCGTAAAGGCGGCACTTACATCGAGGCCGGGAATTTTGTGGATACCGGGACAACCGAAATCAATATCAACCGCCATCTTTGCGCCAAGAACGTAAGGCTGTTTGGCGTGACCAATCATCCGTTCACCCATTACGGACAAAGTGTGAAGCTGATGGAAAAA
>Ga0172377_10003361_pt1 | contig 16419 bp, 13 predicted proteins | sample Pumphouse3metaG_FD_119749 | JGI IMG/M metagenome (GOLD analysis project Ga0172377, IMG submission 119749) | Leachate microbial communities from a municipal landfill in Southern Ontario, Canada - Pumphouse #3 metaG | ecosystem: Engineered > Solid waste > Landfill > Unclassified | place: Canada...
GATCATCAAGTATTTGCAAAAGACCATCTTTTTGTGCTATTCTTGATGCTTGAGTAATCTGCCGAATCGTACAATGTTTGTTTTTTTCACACAATCTTTGAATAGACTCTAACACTTTTTGAGTAGCAGATTTTCTACTATTTTGATTTGCAACATCTAAGATTTTGAATGTATGCTCCTTTTTTACATAGTCAAAAAAGTCAATCGCACTTAACATTGTCTCTTTGGATAGCAAAATCATCTCTCTATCAAAACTAACTGTTTTATCAAATAATGCTTCAATATTCTCAAAGGTTTCCACTTCACATCTTTCAGTAATATGAAAAATAATAGCAATCCTGTAAAGCATAGTAATACTTCTTGAGGTGAACCCAGATGTTTCATCACCAATAGAATATTTTGTTCTAAACTCTTTACTAATTTTTGCATTGAACTTTATTGCCTCAAGCTTTGCCTCTTCACTCAGAAGTAAATTATGTTTTGAAGCATAAACATAAAACTTTTTTGCAAAAACTACAAACTCTTTTAGCTCTTCTTTACTCAGATACTTTTCAAACGGTATATTTTTCTCAATCTCTTGCTGAAATACAATCAAGAACCGATTTAATAAACCATCTTCCAAACCCTCATAAATCATCTTTGAGGAAAGCCCAGAGTTACCTAGGGTGGATGCAGCATAAAGTCCTAATCCACCTATCTTGATATTTTGAGTTCTTCCTTGCGAAAGCGTTCTATTGGTAGAGAAATTTGCACTATCGAAGATCTCATCAACCATCTTAAGAAGTTGCCCGACATGCTCATTTCTTTTGGCGATACCTATCATCTTACCAAGATTATCTAGGGTTATTAAGGGAGTAGAACCGTTTTTCAAACTCTCTTTAAGCCCTGCCTCCGTAGCATTTGGAATAAAGACATCAACACCACTTTTTAAAGCATTTATTTTTTTGATCAAAAGCTTTTTTTCCTGAGCATCTTTACAAAGTTCCAACTCTTTTTCAAGCTCTTCTTTTAACTTTTCACTCTCATGGTATTTAGTAGCATAATACTCATCCAACCAACCTAAAAAAGCATCTTTCAAAAGATTTACAGCACTTGTTTTTCCACCTCCAGAACGAAAAAATGATGCAACATATACCACTACCCTATCCCCATCTATATCATCAATGTTCCTAAATAGCTTCATACCGCTACACAGTGGTGCTAAGACACTTAATGATGTGATAGCTAATACATCCGTAGAGACAAATGTTTTTTTGTCTGCAATTCCTATCAAACTTACTAAATTTGATGGAATTTTTGATAAAATCGGGCTAGACTTATTAATCTCAGGCTCATGATTTTTTATGAGCCAGTTTTGTAACTGACTCATATAACTCTCCTAGTATAGTAGGGATTATTTTCTTTAAATTCTTCCACCGACTTCTTCAAAAATCTGTACTGTGAACCTATTTTATAATACCTAGGTAATAATCTTGCATCACCTTTTTTTATCAACCTATCTAAAGTTGAAATACTTATTCCGAGCTTGTATGCCGCCTGTTTTCGAGAATATTCCTCGCGTTTAGTTTCTTCTGTTGTATTTTTATCAATATCAGAAACTACCTCTACTTTTACATCACTATCAACTTTGTAATTGTTATCTTTTTGCATATTTTTTCCTAAAAATTAATTTAAGAAGCAAAAGATGCGGTTCTTTCATTTAAGCATTTGTTGATTTTCATATACAAAGTCACTAGTAAACTTTAGGTAGGTGTACTTCTACCTCTCATTGCATCCATTGGAAGAGATAATTAAACTAGTATGTTTTAACTATCCTATGAAATATTTTTTTCATTCATAATTATTAATTTCACGATTGTTTCTCTATCAAACAATCTTTTAACAGTCGCTAGTAAACTGGTGGTAGACTCATCTCTACTCTCATTTTCACATTCCATGAGATACAACTAGCATCGTTCATATCACATTTATTATTTTTTATTATTACATCGTAAATGTTCGACTTACCTAATTAATTTAATCTATTTTATTCACAAAGCCGTTTACTCCTTGCACGACTTTCATATTCTTTTATTCATCATTTTCTTGAACAATCTTTTACTTCAAGTGTAGTCGCTTGTCATCAAAAACTTGCAACGTACATCAAAATTCTAAAGTATATTTTTTTATATTTTGCTTAAATAAATAATGCGTGTCAACACCGTTATTGACAAACTTTTTAAAATTTACAAAAAATTTTTGATATTTCTACTATTTCAAAATATCTTTAATCATTTGAGATAAATCATCTTGATTGATCTTTGTCTGATACTCTACATTAACACCTTTTTCTTGAAGCTTCTTAAAAAATGCTTCTGCACTTTTTATTTGAAGTTTTTCTTTTGTACTTATATCATCAAACTTATCATATCCCTTAGTTTCAACCACAAAATATAATTCTTTATCGTCTTTTGACTCAATGACATATCCAAAATCTGGATTATAATTTCTTCCATGAGCTGTAGGTATATTCACTTTTGGTAGTTTTCCAAAAACTACAATTTTTTTATCACTTGACTCATCTATCGTAGTTTTTTCAATAGTACTGTCAACCTCCATAAAATCTTCATCATAGATTGATTTTTCGCTTATATTTTGAGACTTGATTTTATATGTCTCAACACCTAAACTTCCCTTTGGGATAAATTCTCTCATATTGCCATTTTTATCTGTTAAAGATGTATTACAAGCCTTTATCTCTTTAAGATCATAGGATATTTTATTTATGATAGTTTCATAGATGGCACTGATAAGCTGTTCTTCTATTTTTTTAAGAGCTAAATTTTCATTTTGAGGTATGAGGTCAAATTTTTCTTTTTTGATCCCATGTAATACTTTAGCGATCGTTTGCATACTTAGTTTAGTATTGTTTGACAATGCTTTTATAAACTCATAGAGTGTAAATATAGAGTGTGTTTCAACCGCTACAGTATCTTTTTCACTATCGTGTTTCTCTTTGCTTTCAACATTCTTATCTCTTTTTACAATAATATCTTGCCCACTAATTGTAAAGTTTTCATCTATCTTTTCTATTGATGTTTTTACTAAAGTATCACTATCTATATCATACTTCACAACTGCATCATAGTTAAGATTATCCCACAGTGCTTTGAACTTTTTAAAGTTCTCTTGATGGATTTTGATTTTTCCTTTGTCTTTTTTTGTGGTTCTATCTTTTGCTTTTATTCTATTTGATGTTTTAAAGAAGCTGTCAAAATACTCTTTGAGTTTTTTACTATTGCACCCTTTCATTTCTAAAGACTCTAGTTCTTTTGATCTTGAGCTATAGTCCTCTTTTGAGATAGTGATTTCACTCATATCATCTTCATCGATAGTTATAAAGCCTATCTCTTCAAGTGCATCAAGAAGTTTCGTTGCAGCTCTTGGAGTTGCAGCTATATGATTTTCTACCATTACATCTTCGTTAAATAATTTCGACACTTGCTTAATACTATTTTCACTTATCTCATTTTGAATAGAAGTTACAAAGTTTTCTTCTGTTGATGGTACTACTACAAAAAGTTCATTGATAAATTCAAAATTACTATCATCTTGTGTGATTCTTTTACCATCTTGATTAACTGCTAGTCTAAGTCCACGACCAATTTGTTGCAGTTTTGAGATCTTAGAGTTACTTGGTGCTAATTTACATAGTGTCATTACATTTGGGTTATCCCACCCCTCTTGAAGTGCCCATTGTGAGAAGATAAAGCGAAGATCGCTATCAAAGCTCAAAAGTTCCTCTTTTTTGTTAAGGATCAGCTCAATAGCCTCTGCCTCATCCCCCTCTTTTTTAGACTTTGCAAAGTAACCACTATGTATATTTTGTAAAGAGTCTTTGGTTTTTAAAAGATACTTTTTATAATCCTCATCAAGAGTGTCTCTTTTTAAAACTTCATTTAGGTTTTTAAGATAGAGTTTTTCAAAAAGCTTCGCTAACTCTCCATTAGTTCCCTCATCTGTAAGATACTTATCAACTCTATCGATGAAAAATAAACAAAGTGCTTTTATGTCAAGTTTGAAAAGCTCTTCTTCTCTTTCAAAGTGGTTTTTTATCGCTGTATCAACTATGACTTTTTGCATCTCATCAAGAAGCACACCGTAACTTTCACTTACTCCAAATGGAAGTGAAATATCATTTGTAAAGATAATCTCACTCTTTGTAATCTTTTCTACAACATAGCTATTTAAATACTCAATACCCACTTTTTTGCCAATATTTTCACCCTTTTGCAAAACTACTTTTTGATTTTTAGAGTTAATATCTTTATACTCAATAGTTGCCTTATAATCTTTTTGGCTGCTTCCAGCTATCTTGGTAAATGCGATGGTATGACTATCTACATTTTCATTTCCTACCGTATCGACTGTTATTGCTTTTACCAGTCCACGGCTAAATGCATCGACACTATCAAGAGTATATATCAGGTTTTTATACTCATCACCTTTAAAAGTAGCACCAAAACGCAAAGTAAAAAGTGCATTAAACTCTTTTAAGTATTTTGCCGTCTGTTTCCCCTCAAATCTATGTGGTTCATCTATAACGATTACAGGTCGAAGCTGTGCGATAGCTTGCATATAGCTTTTTGCACGACCGATAAGGCTTTGCTCTATCTTGCTTTTATTGATATTGTTAGAAGCTTTGTTAAATGACTGATAGGTAGATACAAGTACAGAAATATTTTGATCACTTGCGTTAATGTAGTTTAAAACAGTTTTCTCACTATAGTCATAAACAGATATTTGTTTCCCATACTCTTTTACAAAGAACTCTTTGGTTATCTTTATATTTTTAATTGTACCTTGTCGTATAGGGTTTGATGGCACCAAGATTATGAACTTACATAGTCCATAATCACGATTGAGTCTATAAATTGATTCTAAAAAAGTAAAAGTTTTACCCGTTCCCGTTTCCATCAAAGTATCTACTACAAGCTCATCTTTGATAGACACTCCCCCAATATCTACTTTATTTGCTTCTCTTATCTTTGTAATATTGTCTACTAAGATACTTTTTGAGGTTTCAAGCTCAAATGTTGGATTACTTTTTCTGTTATCATTTGGAGTAAAGGCTATATTTTTAAATACATCACTTATACTATCTACTGCTTGTTCTTGATAATCTAATCGGTCAAATTTTATCTTTAACATTACTTCTTCTCTTCTATCATTTTTGCTACACTTTCTAAAGCTTTTATATTCTCTACTAGCCCTTGTTCTTCTTTTTGTACTCTTCTTTGTGCTGCAAATTTTTTGTACTCCTCTTTTGCTTTTACATCAGCATCTTTTTTTGAGATTTGACCAAAGTTTTGCAGCACCTCTCTTTCGTTAAACTCCAAAAAACTATCTAGCTTATTTTCCCAATCTTTTAAAAATACTTGCTGTTTTCTTTTGGCTTGATCTTCTGCATAATCTAACCACATCACCACTATTCGATTGAGCTCATCTATCTCTTGTTCACTCAAATAGTTTTTAGCTACTGTTACATCCGTACTTTTTATACTATTTGTATCAAGTGTAGTAATACCCATATTTTGAACTTTAGCATCTGCTCTTTGAGAGATAATCTCAGCTGCTGTAAGTTTCGTTACGGCAAAATGAAGCTTATTTTGTATGTGTTGAAAAAATCGTGTAGTCTCACTCCAAGATGGGTCATAATCACTAGCAAGAGCAAATATCTCTTTGACTCTTAAATATACCCGTCGCTCACTCGCTCGTATATCACGGATTCGCTCAACCATCTGCTCAAAATAATCAGGAACTGAAGAGTTTGTTACAGGAGGATTTTTGAGCCTCTCATCATCCATTGCAAAACCTTTTACAATGTACTCTTTGAGTATTTGATTTGCCCATTTGCGAAACTGTACACCGCTTCTGCTTCGTACTTTAAATCCTAAGGCTATGATCACATCAAGGTTGTAATATTTTACATCACTTGTTTGAGTTTTTCCCTCTATTGCACCATGTGGAGTGGTTGTTCGGTAATTCCGAACAACCACCTCCTCATCTAGTTCTTCATCTTCAAAAATAGTTGTTATATGTCCGCTAATAGTTGATTTTGACTTTCCAAAAAGCTCACAAAGTTGCTTTTGAGACAGCCACAAAGTTTCATTTTCAAGTTTTACTTCTAACTTAGTAGTGCCATCTTCACTAGAGTAGATAATGATGTTTGAGTTCTCTTGCATCATTTGCTCAGATCACTTCTCATCTGTTTTAACACTGCCAACAAATCATCAATATGATCTTGACAAATCCCAAATATCACCTCCGCATCCAGATCAAAATAGTGATGTGAAATAAAATCTCGTATCCCTTTTATTTTTCTCCATTCTATTTGAGGATACTCTTCTAAAAGTTTTTTATCTGTAAGCTTGTCTATGTTTTTAAGGCTCTCACCTACAGCTATAAGCTTCATGCAAATACTATCAAGTTTTTCTTGACCCTCTTTTGTATCCATAAAGTCATTTTCACATGTTGCAAACTTACATCGCTCTTGTACTATTTCACAAGCTTCTACTATCTGGTCTAAAATATCTAATACTAACTCTTTATCATACATAGATACCATCCTTTAAAATTCTTTTTTTCAAAGATGCATTCATTTTTTCTCTAAGCCTTACAACATCTACTTTTGTACCAAACGCTTTTTCCAAACTCTCTTTAAAATCATAAAGCAAAAAATAATCACTTAGTTTTGTATCAATAGCTATATCAATATCGCTTCCTTCATGGCTTTCATCTCTTGCAACTGAGCCAAAAAGAGCTAGTTTTGTAATTTGATATTTTTTAGCAAACTCATCTTTGTGGTTTTTTAAGTATTCTAATATTTGCTCTTTTTTCATCTTTATCCCCTAAATCTTAACTTATCAGGTTTGATACCAAGTTTGCTTATGTTGCTCTCGATCTCTAGCGTGAACTTATCGTTACTGATATTTGGGCTATAAACGGTGATGTATTCACACTCTTTTTTCTCTTTTAATGCTTCAACTAACTCATCAGATGTTATGTCACCTAGTATAAAAGCTACATTATTAGCTAAGTAAAGCTTCTCTTTTATAAGCTCTGTGTGTTTTGCGCTAAGCGGTAAAGCCTCTGCTACAAAAAGGTTGTAAAGGATCTCTTCATTTGACTCTATGGTTTTGTTATCTGTAAATGCTAAGAGATCCTCTTGACTCATCTCTTCTAAGCTTTTTTGATAAATCTTTTGCTTAGTATCTTCTACCACTTCAAAAGTTCTAAACCCAATATCTACCGCATGTGAGACTTCACTCTCACCAAAAAGTGTCTGATCCTTCGGATGTGCGACTTTAGTCGCACCCATTATCTTCTCCCCAGCTCTATCTATCCTTGCTTTGGTGATATCAAAAATAGTTTCATACCCAGCTTTTCGTGCTTCACTTTTAAGAGGTGTCTCTTCCGCCCACTGCACACAGATATATTTTCTATTGCCGCCGTCTTTGGCGTTTAAGTCCATCACCGCATGCGCCGTCGTGCCGCTTCCTGCGAAGAAGTCTAGGATTAGGTCATTTTGGTTTGTTATAAAATCTATTAATCGACTTAAAATAGTATTTGATTTTGGATTTTGGAATACACTTCTTCCAACTAACTCATCTACTACATTAGAAGATGCTCTTCCATCTTCATATATTATACTTCTTAGAGAATCTGTCACAGTTTCTAGCCTTCGTTTTGGCTTCATTAATACTGTCTCATCTTTACCAAATAAAATATCATTATTTTCTATCATCTCTTTTAAAGTAGCTTCTGGATATCTAAAACCTTTCTCTGGAATTTTACAAATCTTTTGAGTTATGGGATGTACAACATTATATTTGTATCCACCAAATTTAGTATTTGCGATATCCCCATCATGATAAACACCTTTATTATCTACATTATCGTAATGTAAGACTTTATTTTGCTTCAAATATTCTTGATTTTTTTTAATCCATTTTCGTAATTCTTCTTGAATTTTATCAATTGGAAAGTTTTTATTTTTTAGCTTTAAATATTGCTGTTCAATTTTTTTTGCTGCTTCACTTTTTCGTAGCCAATTAGTTTGCATAGTTTTATTTTTAGCATATGTCAGCATATATTCATGTTCAATATTTACTTGCGTTTTATTATTGTCTGTTGCAGTTTGAATAATAATTTCCCCAACAAAATTCTCCTCCCCAAACACTTCATCACAAAGCAGTCTAAGCTGTGCCACTTCATTATCATCGATAGAGATAAATATCACCCCGTCATCTTTAAGCAAATCACGAGCAAGTAAAAGCCGTGGATACATAAACGAAAGCCACCCGCTATGCGTCTTCGCCCCTTGGATGTTTTCGATGTAGTCGATGTACTCTCGATCATACCCCAACTCTTCAAGCGTCTGCTCCGTAGAGCTTGTGAAGTTATCGTTATACACAAACCCGTCGTTTTTGGTGTTATAAGGCGGGTCGATGTAGATCATCTTGATAGATTCAAAATAGTTATGACGAAGTATCTTCAAGGCATCAAGATTATCCCCCTTAATGAGGATATTTTCCGTCTCATCCCAGTTCTTACTATCCTCTTTAAGCGGTTTCAAAACCTTATAGTTCTTAGAAAACGCACTATGATAAGCCTCTTTCTTTCCAACCCAATTAAGCCCATACCCATCCTCTTTTATCTCCGCCTTTGAAGGATCCAAACTCATCTGCAACTTCTCTTTATCGATGATATACTTCCCATCCTCATCAACACTCACCGCATGAGGAAAAAGCTCTTTAAGTTTTTGGTAGTTGTTGTCGTTTATACTTTGTTCTTCTATTATGTTTTTTTTCATTTTTAGTTTGTCCTCTAATTTCTATTTTTAATAATAAGTCTAATCTGATTTTTTTTCTCTGGCTTATCAGATGTTATAAATTCTCGTGAATATAATAATCTGATAAACTTTTTATTATAATCTGAAGCAGAAATCATTGTATGCTTTCCATCAAGTTTAGCAATTTTACTATACTCATCAGGCATTAATTCTAACATCTCAATTAGCTCACCTTCATTTAACTCACTTTGTTGTTCAACTAACAAATTAACTTTTGACTCTGTCGATTCAAGTTGTGAAATCATATTTTTTATATATCCATAAGGTTTGATAATAGTTTTATCTACATTTGAATATATTAATTTTGCAATTTTTGAAGTATTGATTAAATCATAATCTATAAGTTCAATGATATCTCTTTTGTTTTTATCTGAAATATTTTTTGATTCTAGTAGCTTTGTAATATCATCACCATCAACACTAAAACTACTGTACTCTTCAATGAATTTATTTATATTTTTCTCTAAAAATGCAATATGTTGATTATTACTATTTTCTTTGAGAAGTTCAAAATTTATATTTCCAAATTTCAAAATCACATCATGCACAAGAACATTTATTTTTTCTTCATCTAACTTTGACAAATCTAAATCTTCATAATGATATCCATTCTTTAGGACTAAATTTTTATAAGAAAGTAAATCAAAATCATTGCATTCTATTAACTCCCTTAATAATTTTGCATTAAAATTTGGATGCTGTTCTTTATATTTATTATCTATACGAACATTTAATAATTCTTTTGAATTATCTTCTTCGTTCAAATATCCAATTAAACTATCATCTAAAGCTTCTGCATAATTATAATAATCTGATACATTTTCCCAAGAAGAGATTAATTTGTTTTCTTCTAATAAGACATGCCAAAGTTCTTTTTCTCCTACTGAATCTATTTTTGATATTCTTACTGCTTGATGCTTAATGATTTTAATTTTTAATTCTTCTTCTAACTCTTCACTATTAGTATTAAGGAGTTTTAAAACAGTATCTTCAATTTCCTCAACATTTGTATTAATAGTAAGATTTACATTTTCAATATATTCGCTTATATTATCTGATATATACTGTTTTAATTTTTCTGCTTTTGAGTTTAATATCGTCGTATAATGAGCTTTTTTTAAACTCTCATATACTGTAGAATCATAATTACTTTCAACATAAACAATATAATCTATCATTTGTTGATTTAGCTCATAAAAGTTATTTTCGTAAATAAATTTAAAAGGAGTTATCCTTTCTCTATGCTCTTTAAATAATTTAAATCTTATATCTAATTTCTTAATCACATCTTTTAACTTATTATTAAAGCCTTCACTAGGTATATGATAAAATTCTGTTTGAACTTTCATATAATTTTTTAAAGTATCATTTATATTCAATGTTAATATATTTTCAAGCTCTAAATTATCTAGTAACATATAAAAATATTTACTTTTCTCTTCATCTGTTTTATTATTTACAATATATTGCCAAATTGATGGATAGTATTTAGCTATGCCTTGAATAAATGCATTTATATTTTTTTGTGTATCTAGATAAGAGAAAATAAACTCTATTGAAGCTTCATTTTCATTTGATAGCTGTTTAAATATTTGAATATATTGTTTGAGATATGAATTTTTATGTTCAATAATATAAGTAACTAATTTAAAATTTAAAATAGATTCTTTTTTAAATTCTCCTACTTCAAGTCTTTCTTTTTTAAGAATTTCTTCCAAGCTATTTAATTCATAATTAAAATCAAAATGTTTGCCGTTGTTTTTGATATTTAATAGAAAATCATTATCTGCTTTTGTAATACTTTTCCCAAAGAAATTTGATATATAAATATCGTAATCTTTATTTATATATCCGTAGCTAATCAAATATTTTAAAAGGGGCTTCTTCTCAAAATTTTCATCAAATATTTTAATATCTTTATATGTGTTTATAATTTTTTGAACAGAGAAATTCTCTATTTCATTTATTTCATCTTTTAGCTTATTAATTTGTTTTAATAAATCATTCTTTTTCTTGTTTGTTTTATCTAGGATAAATTGTTCTCTTTGTTGATACGAATATTTTGGATTCACTTCTTTTTCAATGGTTTTAAAACTTATTTCACTTGAATAGCCACCATGTGGACTTCGAGACTTTATATTGATTGATTGCAAAATTAATTTAAAAGCTTCATTATCAATAGCATTAATATTAAAGCTTTTATTCCCATTTATAGTTAATGTTCCATTATATTGATTATGTAACTTCTCAATTATTTTAAATAAATATATTTGTTGCAATTCAGATATGCTACTATGAAACTCTTGATCATTTTCTGTAATCTCATCTTCGAGTGGTGTGATTTTTTTATTTAACTCATTAATCGCATTTTTTATATATTCTTGTTTTTTATTAAAAACATCGTAAACCAATCCGCTATATTTATGTAATTTTTCAAAATCTTGAGGTTCAAAATTTTTATAAATAATCATCGCTAACAATTCAGTTTTATTTAACTGTTCCTCAAGAGTTGAACTATAAATTTTATATTCATTATAAATATTTTTTAAAAGCCTCATGTCTGATATATAAAGTGAAATATCATATAAAAAATTAGGCTTAACTTCATCTTGAAAAAGTTCTAATAATTTATCTTTTGAATTAGTTGCATTAATATACGGAATGATTGGAATTACAAAATCAAAAAATTTCGTTCTTTCATTTGCATTACAAAATATTTCATCTTTTACTGCATAAATAAATTTTATGTCTCTGCCATCCATTTGTTCCGAGTTGTTTATAAAGTTGTTAAGTTCTCTTAATTTTGTAAAAATATCTAGGTTTCCAAACCTATCTAAATCTTGAAAAACAATCACATTGAAAGTTGTTTGTTCAAAAAAATACAAAATTTCATCTAAATGTCTGTTAAGCAAAGATTCATTTTTTTTATCATTTGAGACTATCTCTAAATCTTTTAAATTGAGTTTATCAATGCTTGTATTACTTAACAAATAAATAAACTGTTGTATAAAGAAAAAAGTACCTATCAATAAGAATGCAACAGGTATATACTCTATATATTCAAGTTGAAATAATTTCAGAAGATCTTTCAGTAAAACTGTATTTAATAAAAGTTCTGGTTTAAAAACTACAAAATAAGAAAAAAAGAAAAATATGATAAAGCCAACTTTCCAATGTAAATGTTCCAATCTATTAATTTTATTTAATCTTGATTGAGGAATTTTTTTACTTTTTACCTTATAAAACATCTGTTCTAAAATACTTTTTTCTATAAGGGACAAATCAATATCTTTTTGATTTTCTTGATTAAATCTTGCTAGTGATATATCCAAAAATTCATACACACTATTTTCATGATTTTTTTCAAATGTTTTTATAAAACTACTTTTACCTGAACCATAAGACCCAGATACAGCAATATTTCTCACTTTTTTGTTTCCTAAAGCTTCTTCTAAAGCTATTGAATATTCTTCTATATGTTCTGCTTCATCATTAGGAGTTAAGAATTGATATTTGCTTTCAATGTTGTTGTGCTTATTGTTTAAATTATGATAGAAAACATTTAATTTTTTTAGGAGAAAAGCAATTATCTTTTTTTTAGCATTTTCTATCAAGGTGTCATTATTTATCTCACTCATACCTAACATCCACCTTCACACCCAAAAGTTTTTCACTATCATCTTCATCAGTAAGCGTTAATATCGTATTTTGTTCTATAATCTCTTCGTACTCTTGCTCTGTTAGTATCGATTTTACCTCATTTAGCTGATTTTGGTTTACAGTAGCTATGTATTGGAACTCTGTAGCACTAAAGAGTTCATTTACCACTTTAAATATCTCTGCCTTGTGTTTTTCATCTATGCCGTCAAAAAGTCTGCTATCGTGAAAGCTAAACTTTACATTATGCCCGTGTCCCTTAAAGAGCATCGTCATGTCATAGCAAAATATTTTTACATTGTTGATACCGTCTGAATTATCAGACTCTATTTTGGCTTCTATTGTGTAACGCTGTTGGTTCTCTCCCTCATTGGGATACACGGTAATACCCGATGTATTGTTAGGGTAAAATCGTTTTGCCAACTTCCTAAAAAACTCTTGCTTCTCTTTTATGACAGGTTTGATATCTTCAAGATACTCTTCTGTTTTTTGTGCGTATTTTATGAAGTTTTCTTTGATCTCTAAAGATTTTTTATGGTAGTTTCCTATAAGCTCTTCATAGTTTTGAAGTTTATCTTTTTGAGCTTCAAGGTCTTTGAGTCTGTCGCTTACTTTTATGACTACATCAAGTGCTTGATGTGCTCCTAAGTATTTCATCTTATTATCTAGCTCTTTTTTAAGCTCTACCTCTTTTTCAAGGTTCTCTTCTAGTCTTTTTGAGATGAGTTGTTTTTGTTCTGAGAGCTTTTGGATTCTATTGCTTGTGAGTTTTGCATAAAACGATTCAAGGTCATGAAGTGTTTTAGAAACATTTTCAGGAAAAACTATCTTTACCTCTTCATAGACTTTCTCTATAGAGTCTCTTCCAAGGTCAGGTGAAGTTTTTAAGCTTTTGTTGATGTTTTCTATCTGATTACCTAAAAGCACTATTTCGTTGTGTTTTTTTGCAAGCTCTTTTTCGATGGTATCAGCTTCTATTTTGACATCATAGTAGTCTTCTGCCACTTCATACTTTTCTCTGCTCTCTCGAAGCTTTTCTATCTCATCTTCTAAGTCAATGATTTTTAAATTGACATCTTTGTCTTGAGTAAAAAACTCTTTTAGCAAGTCATCATTTTTAATATTTTTTTCAAGCTCTTCAACTCTCTCTTGTTCTTTTCTGAGTTTATATTTTTCTTGTACGAGATTTGTATCTAATCCCATCAAAAATGAATTTACTATAAGCTTTTGATAGTCTGTAAAAAAGTTTGATGGATTATCTGCATCTACATACGATTTTTTAAGAGGTCTTATAAAAAATGGTAGAGTATTTCTAAAAGTCAGATTTTGTATATCTGCTGGAAAACTAAATACCATCTGTCTTATTTTTTCATAGAAACCATCTACTGTCATAGCATCTTCGTCATCAAAGTATATCTTTGTAGGTTCACTCATTTTCCGTGAGATTACATGTTGTGTACCATCTATCTCAATGGTCAAATAAAACACCCAATCAGGCAGTTTCTCTATAAATGAAGTATAATGATCTTTTTTTGCTCCCAAACAAAAATGGATAAGTAATACAATCAGTGATTTACCGACACCGTTGTATGTTTTACTGTTATCACTTGACTCTGGATTTTTTTGTTTAGCTACAATGAAACTTAGTCCAGATTTATTAAATGTTACGGTTTTAAAGCTCTCTTTATTTGCCGACAGTTCAATGAGTTTCATTTTTTACCACCTTTGCATTTACTTCTTTGACAGCATCTACAGAATACAAAAATAAAATGGTCATAATCAAATTATCAAAACTATGCTTTGCAAAATAAAGCTCATTTTGTAAGTCTTGCTGATATTTCTGCCATAGTTCATCTACACTTTTTGGTTCGCTTAGGTTTTGAAGTATGTAACTACCAAATCCTAAAAGTGATTCTGAAAAGTTGATATGTTTTGCAGGCATTATCATTGTACTGGTTCCTCAAAAATATCGCATGTTTCAAAATACATCGACATAATCACTATAGATGAAGCTTGATACTCTGCACTGCTTCGTGGTGAGATTTCATTGACAAGTTCCCAAAAAAGTTCACTACCACTGTAAGACTTTGCAAGTTCTTGATACATAGCACTAACTTTATTTTGAAGTTCTTGAGCGGCAAAGTCACTATTGTTTTTGAGGTATTCACTTAAAGTTCCAAGCTGAAAATAACCATTGGTAAGTCTTATGCTTTCATTGATAGTTAAGTTATTAAACTTGATTTTTTCATCCCAATCAGGAGCTACAATTTTTTCAGTGCTATTGTTTAACGACTTACCTTTTAGATGTTCCAATATCTCGTTTAAAATACTATAATCCAATGAGGTCAAATTGGCAGGATCAGGAATATGTCCTGCAATAGCCATAATCTGATCATCATCCAAATTATAAAGCATATTTTCTAAATCTTTTGCTGTGATAAATTTACACTCCTTGAGACTATTTGATTGTTTTATTGTTTCCAGTAATTGGAGAGCATCAGCATTTACACCTTGATATTTATCATTCAACACATAGTAAAATTCTTGTATATTACCCCAATGGCTTTGTAAGCCATTAAAATCAGTTTGTATTTTTTTTATAATTTCATGATATGATTTTTTTACATCTTCAGGTGCATGAACTTGAAAATATATACCTTTACTTAAAATACAACCGTCATTTTTTCTATCGCCAATATTTCCCCAAGGCTTTATTTGTGTAAAGTCAGGCTCTTTGTAATTCATAATGGCACTAAACAGATCTTCAAACTTTTGCCCATCTGCTTCATGGACTTTGTTTTTAAAAAGTATTCTTGAAATATGCTTTTCGTCTCGTGTCATCATGCCCTCTTTATCTGTTCTATTTTATCGAAAAATATATTCTAAAAAGCTTTTGTTTATTATATTCGTTAATATTTAATAACGCTAATAAATAATTTTAAAACCCTTGCCTTTTGAGTTCTTTTGCAAACTCACTAAGCCCTTGCTCGATTTTTTCCATAGCCGTATTATTACTCACTGGTACTAATTGAACCATACCGTTTACAAAGTTGGTTTTAAAGATCTGCTCTGTCTCTTTGTGGATAACGATATCATCATAATCTTTGTAAAAATGATAGTTTTTCGTAAACTCTTCTGACATCACGCTAAATACTTTTTGCTCCATTGCTACTTCTCCTTATCAAGTTTGTTTTTTACATATTCACTTAGACTTTTAATAGTTCCGTAACCTAAGTGTTTTTTTGAGATATTTGTAAGAGTTACTCCAAGACTATGAAGCTCTTTGATTTTTTCTTTGTCTTTATCGTAGATGCTTCCTTGAATAGTGCCTTTTGGTTTTCCAAGTTTTATCCCCTTTGCTTTTCTTGCTTGTAGGGCTTCTTTTGTTCTTTTGCTGATGAGATCTCTTTCAAGTTGTGCAAAAGCTGAGAATATATTTATCTGAAAATCTGTAAATGGGTTTTGCTCGTTTGGTTTTATAAAAAGCTGTTCTTTGAGGATATGAAGATTTACGCCAAGTGCTATGAGTTGATTTACAATAGTAACAACATTTACGACACTTCTTCCTATACGACTAAGTTCAGATACTATTAGATGATCACCAGCTTGTAAAGTTTCAAAAAGCTCATCTATTTTTCTATCTTCATCTTTTTTGCGACTGCTCATTTTCACTTCAATAAATTCAACTTTGCCAAGTGCATTTTTATTTGCATAGTTTAAAATTGAGTGCTGTTGATTTTGTAAATCTTGTTGATCAGTGCTTACTCGAATATACCCTATATTTTTTGCCATTTTTGCCTCATTTACTTATTAAGGTAATTATAGCATAAATAGTTTTATATTTTTACTATTTATATATACTTTTACTA
>Ga0172377_10003362_pt1 | contig 16416 bp, 28 predicted proteins | sample Pumphouse3metaG_FD_119749 | JGI IMG/M metagenome (GOLD analysis project Ga0172377, IMG submission 119749) | Leachate microbial communities from a municipal landfill in Southern Ontario, Canada - Pumphouse #3 metaG | ecosystem: Engineered > Solid waste > Landfill > Unclassified | place: Canada...
TAGAATCTCGGTAAATATATTGACCGATAGTAATATTTCTAAAAAACATCATTTTTTATTCTCATTTACCAATTTTAATATCTCTTCTTTTGCCTCTTCCACTGTTAAAATACCGGAACTGACCGGTTTACCAATCTTTTTCAGTTTATACATGGTATAAGTTACCTGCGGCAAGGAAAGCCCAATATCTTCTAACTTGTCTATGGATTTTTGAAAAATATTTCTGGGTGTATCATCCATTATAATTTCCCCTTTTTCCATTACAATAATCCTTCTGGCTAATTTAGCCATGATTTCCATATTATGTGAAACCATAATAATAGTCTTATGGTATTTTTGATAAAGTTCAACAATTACAGACAATAATTTAGAACAACTTTGTGGATCTAAACTGGCAGTTGGCTCATCTAAAATAATTACTTCAGGATCAATAGCCAGAATACTGGCAATAGCAACCCTGCGCATTTCGCCTCCGCTAAGGCTAAAAGGAGACCTATCTTTAAAACTCTGGTAATCCATATCCACCATTTGTAATGATTTTTTTACACTTTGTACTAACTGCTCTTCAGCAACACCCATATTCTTAGGGCCAAAAGCAATCTCTTTAAATATGTTTTCTTCAAAAAATTGATTTTCAGGATACTGAAAGGACAATCCTATTTTTTTTCTTATTTCTTTTAATTTTTTTTTATTCTTGTGGATATCTACATTTTCAATAAATATTTGCCCTTTTGTAGGTTCTATTAAACCATTTAATAATTGCAGTAATGTGGTCTTGCCACACCCCGTATGGCCTATAATACCTATAAATTCACCCCTGTTGACTTTTAAATTTATACCCTTTAAAGCTACAGTCTCAAAAGGCATATTTAGATTATAGGTATATGAAACATCTTTCAGATGTATAAACATAAATATTTAACCATCTCATCTTCATTTAATATGTTACCAGGAATATCGAGCCCGCTTTTAACAAGCTCTCTGGCTAATCTTGTAATCTGCGGCACTTCTAAGCTTAAGCCCAAAAGCTGCTCTGCTTTATCAAAAACCTTTTTAGGAGAATCTTCTAAAACAATTCTACCTTTGTCTAAAACAAAGATCTTATCAAACTGAGCTGCTTCTGACATGAATTGGGTAATATAGACAATGGTAATACTCTCTTTTTTATTTAAATCTTTAACTATTTCTAAAATATTTTTTCTTCCTTTTGGATCAAGCATTGAAGTTGGTTCATCTAAAATTAAATAGGAGGTATTCATTGCAAGTGCACCTGCAATTACTACCCTTTGTTTCTGCCCGCCAGATAATAGATGTGGTTCACTGTTCCTGAGTCCATTCAATCCAACTATATTCAAAGCCCAGTCAACTCTTTCACCCATTTCCTTTGCTTTTATTCCTATATTTTCCAATCCGAAAGCAATATCATCTTCAACAGTTGTAGCAATCAATTGATTATCTGGATTCTGAAATACCATACCGACCTGTTTTCTGATATTCCAAACTTCCTCCATATCTCTGGTGTTGAGATTTTCTACCAATACCTCTCCTTTGCTGGGTAATAATAGACCATTAATGTGTTTTACTAAGGTTGACTTTCCAGAACCATTTGCTCCGATAATAGCAACAAAATCTCCTTTGTGTATTTTGAGATTAATTTCTGATAATGAGGCAATTTTTTCATTTTGTTCTGTATTATAAAAATGGGTGACATTCTTAAATTCTATCAATTATATCTTTTTCCCTCTAGTTAATAGTTAAGAGTATCTTAATTTATAAAATTAAAAAGGTTAAATGCCAGCATATATTCTTATATCCCAACAATTTAACCTTAATACTTTTTTGTAGATATTTATTTAACAAACTCGATAATAGCCATTGGGGAAGAGTCCCCTTTTCTAAAACCAGCTTTTATTATCCTGGTGTAACCACCATTTCTTTCTTTATATTGAGGACTAATTTCTTCAAAAAGTAATTTTAAAGCCTGTTTATTTTGTATTATTTTAAATACCTCTCTTCTAGCTTGAAAATTATCTTCTTTTGCTATAGTAACCATCTTTTCAACATATCTCTGTAACTCCTTTGCTTTAGGAAGAGTTGTATTAACCTTTCGATTGTTAATCATAGAAATGGCTAAATTTGATAATAGTGCCTTTCGATGACTGGTATCTACGTTCAATTTTCTTTTTAAAATTCTGTGTCTCATTAGACCATCTCCTTTTAATCTGAATCCTTTAAATTGTATCCAAACTCTTTTACTTTTTCTTGAATTTCTTCAAAAGATTTCTTCCCCAAATTCTTAATCGACATTATTTCTTCTTCAGTCTTATTGATGATATCACCAAAAGTATTAATATTAGACTTTTTTAAGCAATTGTAGGATCTAACCGACAAATCTAATTCTTCAATGGTCTTTTCAAATAATTTCTTTTGTTCAATACTTTCATTTTCTTCTTCAGTAAGCTGCTCCACTTCTGAATCAATATCTTCTGGAGAAAATTTATTGATTACTTTTAAATATTTAATCAATATATTTGCTGATTTACTCAATGCTTCATCAGGCAAAATGCTTTTATTGGTATAGATATCCAAAACTAATTTTTCACAATTTACAAATTGAGCTGAGCTGGCCTTATCAACATTGAAGGATACCTTAATTACCGGAGAAAACAAGGAATCAATATTAATAAAATTGATAGTTTGATCTTTCTTCTTATTTTCTGGTGCTGTAACATATCCGGTACCCTCTTCAATCACTATCTCTATATCTAATTTGCCATCATTGCTTAATGTTGCGATTTTGTGTTCTGGATTCAGTATTTCTACATTAATATTAGGTGTTATATCGCCTGCAGTAACAACTTTTTTTCCACTTGCCTTCAAACGAAGGTTTTCTTGCTTGCTTCCATACATCTTAAAAACAATTTCTTTTACATTTAATATAATTTCATTTACATCTTCTTTGACACCCTGTAAAGTGGAAAATTCATGTACAACACCCTCAAACCTTATAGCAGTAGCACTAGCGCCAGGAAGAGAAGATAATAATACTCTCCTTAAGGAATTTCCTAAGGTAGTTCCATACCCTCTGTCTAAAGGTTCAATTATGAATTTGCCATAACTATCGGTTAAATTTTCAACTTTTATTTTAATATCATTTATATCTAACAACTGACAACCTCTCCTTCCAAAAAAATTAGCGCTTTATGTAAATTAAATTATCTAGAGTAGTACTCAACAACTAATTTCTCATCAATAGGCAGATCAATATCCTCTCTGGTGGGAAGACTCAAAACAGTACCGGTTAATTTTGTAAAATCTACCTCTAACCAGGAAGGGACATTTTTATCAATATCTCCCTGTTGTAATTCTTTGAATTCAGAAATTGACTGACTTTTCTCTTTTACTTCAATCACATCGCCAACTTCCACCATATAGGAAGGTATGTTAACCTTCTTCTTATTGACTAAGATATGAGAATGTCTCACAATTTGCCTTGCTTTTGCTCGAGAACTGGTAAAACCCAAACGAAAAACAACATTATCTAATCTTCTTTCTAAAAACTGAAGGAAGTTATCACCTGTAACACCATGCTTCTGCTCCGCCTTCTTGAATAAATTACTAAATTGCCTCTCCATTAAGCCATACATATTCTTCATTTTCTGTTTTTCTCTCAATTGTATTCCATAATTGGTAAGCTTCTTTACTCTTTTGGCATGAGCAGATTTCCCGGGTACGGAAGGTCTTCTTTCAAAAGAACATTTATCTGTGTAACAGCGCTCTCCCTTTAAAAATATCTTTGTACCCTGTCTGCGACAAATACGACATACAGGGCCTTTGTATCTAGCCATAGATACCTCCTTAGATTTGCTTAGCTGTATTTAAAGTTATTATCTATAAAAAATTATTATTAAAATATTCTTAAGAGAAGTTATTTTAAACCCTTCTCTGCTTAGGTGGTCTGCAACCATTGTGCGGAATTGGGGTAACATCTCTTATTGAATTGATTTTAAATCCAATAGCTTGGAGTGAACGTATAGCAGTCTCCCTGCCAGAACCAGGACCTTTAACATAAACATCTATTTCTTTCATACCCTGATCCATTGCTTTTTTACCTGCTTCCTCTGCTGTCCTTTGTGCAGCGAAAGATGTGCTTTTCTTGCTTCCCTTATTTCCAATTGATCCTGCACTAGCCCAGGAAATTACATTTCCTTCCATATCAGAAATGCTGACAACAGTATTATTAAAAGTAGATTGTATATGTACAATGCCCTTTAAAATATTTTTCTTTATTCTTTTCTTGCGAACCTTTTTGCTTTGCTTTTGTGCAGCCAATTTGGCTCTCCTTTCATTTTATTAAGAGTTCATAAATATTTTTTATATAATTATTTTCTACCTCTTTTGACACCTATAGTTTTCCGAGGACCTTTCCTGGTTCTTGCATTAGTATTTGTCCTCTGACCTCTTACAGGTAATCCTTTTTTATGTCTTAAACCGCGGTAAGAACCTATTTCCATTAACCGTTTAATATCAATAGCCTGTTGACTTCGGAGTTCTCCTTCAACTTTATAATTTTTACTAATAATATCTCTAATTTTTGCAATTTCATCATCTTTTAAATCTTTAACCTTAGTCTGTTTATCTATCCCTGCCTCGGTTAGTATTTTATGAGATAAGGTAAAACCAATACCATAGATATAGGTTAAAGCAGTTTCAATATTTCTATTTCTTGGTAAATCAACACCACTAATTCTAGCCATGAGGATTTGCTCCTTCCTAAATTATTTTCCTTGTTTTTGTTTATGTTTGGGATTATCGCATATTACCATTATTTTTCCATTTCTTCGAATTAACTTACATTTCTCACATATCTTTTTTACTGAAGTTCTGACTTTCATTTTGTTTCCACCTTTCTACAATGGTGACCTTTACTTTAAGGACTTATTTCTATATATGGTTAATAAAGATTAGGTTAAAGAAATAAATGATTATTAATAAATATTATGTATGCAGTAATAAAAACTATAAAATATTTATTTACATACCTAATTAACCCTATAACCGGTAAACAATTCTTCCTCGACTCAAGTCATATGGAGATATTTCAACTTTCACTCTATCTCCAGGCAATATACGAATAAAATTCATCCTGATTTTCCCGGATATATGGGCTAATATTTCACATCCATTCTCTAACTCAACTTTAAAATAAGTATTGGGTAAAGCTTGAGTTACTCTTCCTTTCATTTCTACATATTTTTCCTTGCCCATTTTCTTCTCCTATTAATAGATAAAATAATTTTAATAAAATTATTACTTAATCCCAAATTGTCAATATTTCATTTCCTTCTTCATAAATAGCGATAGTATGTTCAAAGTGTGCAGATAGGCTACCATCAAAAGTCTTTACTGTCCATCTATCGCTACTGCTAACTGTTCTGCAATCTCCTTGATTTAACATGGGCTCAATGGCGATAACCATCCCTTTTTCTAATTTTAATCCCGTTCCTGGTTTCCCATAATTAGGGATTTGGGGGTCTTCATGAACCATTAATCCAACGCCATGACCTACATATTCCCTGACCACAGAAAAATTATTTTTTTCGGCAAGTGACTGAATTGCATATGATATATCTCCAATATAATTACCCGCTATTGCCTTTTTTATTCCTGCCAACAAACATTCTCTTGTTGTATGAATTAGTTTTTTTGCTTTATCATCTATTCTGCCTACCCCAAATGTCGCTGCCATATCACCAAAGTATCCATCAAGATTGGTACCAATATCAATACTAACGATATCACCTTCTTTTAGAACTCTATTTCCTGGTATACCATGTACTATTTCATCATTTATGGAAATACATGCCGATGCCGGAAATTCATCTCCTTTCGGTCCATACCCTTTAAAAGATGGTATCCCTCCATATTTCCTAATAAATGTCTCTGCTGCCAGGTCTAATTGTATAGTTTTTAAACCTGGCTTTATTTTATCAGCAATATATTTTAAAGTATTTGCAGTGAGCTGGCAACTTTTCTTAATTTTTTGAATTTCTTTATCTGTCTTTATAATTACCATAATTTGCTATTTTTAATGACACCTATTTCTGTTAATCTATTCCATAGAATTTTAAATCTATCTTCTAAATCCTGGTCAGCATTGATTTTAGTTAAAATATTCATTTTTTCATAATAACTAATCAAGGGTGATGTTTCTTCATTATAAACATCTATTCTCTTTTTTATGGTTTCCTCCTGGTCATCTACCCTTTGAATCAATTTTCCGCCACATTTATTGCAAAGGTCAGCCTTTTTAGGAGGGTCATATTTAAGATTATATATCGCTCCACACCTGGTACAAACTCTTCTTGCTGATAAACGATTAATAATTGTTTCATAAGAAATATCAAAGTAAAAAACCTGGTCAATGTCTTTATTTAATCTTTTAAAAACCAGATCAAGTGCCTTAGCCTGATTGATTGTCCTTGGAAAACCATCAAAAATGAAACCTTTTTCACAATCAGACTCCGTAATTCTGTCCTCTACAATTTTTATAATATATTCATCAGGTACTAATTTGCCCGATACAACATAACTTTTAGCTTTTTCTCCTAAATCAGAACCTGATTCAATAGCTTTTCTTAAAATATCACCCGTAGCAACTACCGGAATTGGAACAAGACTGTTAATCTTATCAGCAATAGTCCCTTTCCCTGCCCCAGGAGGACCCAATAAAATGATTATCATCTATCATTCCTTATTTAACTTATTTTACAATTATAAATTATTATTTTATAAATCCTTCGTAATGTCTCATCAACATATGAGATTCAATCTGTTCAACTGTTTCAAGAGCAACACCGACCATAATAATAACTGAGGTGCCACCAAAATAGATAGTGGTAATACCTGTAATCTCTATTAGTATATTTGGCAAGATTGCAATGATGGCTAAAAATATTGCGCCACTTAAAGTTATCCGGGTCATTATATTGTCAATATACATTGCAGTAGCTTTACCTGGCCTTCTCCCCGGGATAAATCCCCCATATTTTTTAATATTGTCAGAGAGATTTTGTGGATTAAAGGTAATTGCGGTGTAAAAGAAAGTAAATACAATAATTAATATGGCATATAAGGTCAAGTACAACGTTGTTCCAGGCGAAAGAGCCTGGGCTATTTTTTGCATAAATGTAGAACCCTGAAAAAATTGAGCCAGGGTTCCAGGGAATATTAAGATAGCTGAAGCAAAAATAATCGGGATAACCCCTGCTTGATTGACTCGTAAAGGAATATGTGTTCCTTGTCCCCCGTATAATTTCCTGCCGATAACTCTTTTGGCATATTGAACTGGTATACGTCTTTGCCCTTGCTGTATAGCAACTACACCGGCAATAACTAATATAATTACCGCTAATAATGCAATAATAGAAATAAAGCCAACTTCTCCTACTTTAACCAAACTCCAGGTTTGAATGATTTCTGTTGGGATTCTGGCAACTATGCCGGTAAATATTATAATTGAAATCCCATTACCAATCCCATAATCACTTATTTGCTCACCCAGCCACATCAAAAAACAGGTGCCAGCAGTCAGACTTACTGTTAATAATATTCTAAACATGAGTCCGCTGATAATAAGAACCTGCAGGCTTTCTAACCAAGCGCTAATACCTACAGCTTGTATCAAGCCCAATACAAGTGTACCATATCTGGTAAGACTATTGATTTTGTTTCTGCCTTCTTCTCCTTCTTTAGCCCATTGTTCAAATAAAGGTACCACTGATTGCAATAAAGACATTATAATAGAAGCATTAATATAAGGCATAATTCCAAGAGCAAATAAGGAAAATCTGCTTAAGGCACCGCCGGCAAAAAGATCGAAGAAACCAAGTATACCACCCTGAGCAAATAGATTTGCCAATGCCTGTTTGTCAATTCCGGGTAATGGTATATGGCTACCCAGTCTTACTACTATCAACATTGCCATAGTAAATAATAAGCGGTTTTTTAAATCTGGAATTTTAAATATACTTCGAAGCTGTTCCAGCACTTATATCACCTCAACCTTTCCGCCTGCAGATTCTATCTTATTTATTGCTTCTTTACTAAATTTATGGGCTTTAACATTGATTTTTTTATTTATTTCGCCTTTGCTTAAGATTTTGAGACCATTCATAATTTTTTTTATCATTCCATCCTCAATTAATCTTTCAGGGGTAATGGTCTCTCCATCATTAAATCTATTTAACTGTTCCACATTAATAATTGCATATCTCTTACGAAAAACACTACGAAAGCCACGTTTTGGTACTCTTCTGCTTAATGGCATCTGCCCGCCTTCAAAATAGGCACCTATTTTTGAACCTGAACGACTTCTCTGACCCTTTGTTCCTCTGCCAGCGGTATTACCGTGACCTGATGAATCTCCTCTTCCCACTCTTTTTTTTGATTTTAGGGAACCTGAGCTGGGCTTCAAATTATTTATTTCCATTGCAAATCTCCCCTTAGTAAAAATTAAAATATTTTTTCTACCGGAATTCCTCTTAATTTAGCTATTTCTCTGGCACTTCTTAAACTTAATAAAGCTTTCATGGTAGCTTTGACAACATTTAGCTTATTATTACTTCCCAAAGATTTAGTAAGAATATCCTGTATTCCTGAAACCTCAATTATTGCCCTAACTGGTCCTCCAGCAATAACACCAGTTCCAGGAGAGGCTGGCCGTAAAATTACTTTTGCACCGCCATGAACTCCAATAACAGTATGAGGTATTGTATTATTTTTTATTTTTATTTTATGTATATCATCTTTAGCTCTGGTAACAGCCTTTCTAATAGCATCTGCTACATCTTTTGCTTTTCCATAACCAATACCAACATTGTCTTTTCCATCACCAACCGTAACCATTGCGCTAAAACTAAATCTTCTTCCACCTTTTACTACCTTGCTAACCCTGTTTACAAATATAACGCTTTCTTTAAGCTCTTGTTCTTCAGCACTTACCCTTTGCACAAACTCATCTCCTCTCGCAATCAATTTTAAAAAAATATTTTTTATAACAGAGTATTACCATATGATAGAGATATCCATTTTAAACCACTTTAATTTGATTCTCAAATCATATGGAAAATAATTCCTCTATAATGAAATCAAAAGAATTGTTCCATTTTTGAGTTAAAGTTTAATTTGATCTGCCAGTGCTTTTACTCTGCCATGGAATAGATAACCATTTCGATCAAATACAATATTTTTAATTCCTTTTTCCTTAAGCCGATTATTAAATATTTTACCTGTTATCTCGGCTGATTTAATATTTCCGCCATAACTAACTTCTTTTTTTACCTCAGATTCCAAATTAGATATTGAAACAATCGTTGTTCCTGTTTCATCATCAATGGCTTGGGCATATATATGTTTAGCACTGCGAAAAACTGATACTCTAGGTTTTTCAGATGTGCCATATATATTTTTTCTAATACTCTTTTTTCTTCTTAATCGAGCATCTCTATTCTTATTTTGCATTACAATATGCACCCCTTTTCTGTCTTTTCGCCAATTTAGTGCTAACTACTATTTACCGCCAACAGCGGCTCCAGCCTTTCCAACTTTTCTTCGTATATATTCATCAATATATTTAATACCCTTACCTTTATAAGGTTCGGGTTTTTTTAGACTTCTAATCTCAGAAGCAATTTTGCCAACTAATTGTTTGTCAGCACCCTTTACTTTGATTGTTTTCTGCTTTTCAACAATAAATTCAATTCCTTCAGGTGCTTCTATCTTGATAGGATGTGAAAATCCTAAATTTAACTCCAGATCTTTTCCTTTCAAGTCTGCTCTATATCCCACTCCGTTTATCTCCAAGACCTTCTCAAATCCCTCGCTCACACCTTTGACCATGTTAAAGATCAGGCTTCTGGTAAGTCCATGGAGAGAACGATATAGCCTCATATTATTTAACCGATCTATTATTATTCTTTGTTCTTCAATTTTTATTTTTATGCCAGGAGGTAATTGATGTGTTAATTCATGATTGTCTTTTTTTACTTTTATTGTTCTGTTGTCAATTTCAACCAATACACCTTCAGGTATTACTATAGGTAATTTACCAATTCTTGACATATAATCCTCCTTAAATGCTTAAATGAAAATCTAGTTTAGTTAATTTAAAATTTGCAAAGCGTATTAAAATCTTTTCTGGTAAAAGTCTTATTCGATAAATTAAGTGCTTCTACCAGATATAGCACAGGACCTCTCCTCCAAAATGCCTTTTTTTAGCCTCCTTGCCAGTCATGATTCCCTTTGATGTGGAGAGGATGCTAACTCCCAGTCCTCCTAAAACTTCAGGAATATCTGATTTATTCACATAAACCCTTAAACCAGGCTTACTGATTCTTTTTAAATTGGTAATGGTTCTTTGTTTACCTGAATATTTCAATACTATGATAATAACACCCTGTTTATCATCCTCTTTATAATAGTAATCCAGAATATAGCCTTCTTCTTTTAGTATTCTGGCAATTTCTAATTTAATCTTTGAAGAAGGGATCTCTAATTTTTCTTTTTTAACTCTATTAGCATTTCTAATTCTGGTAATCATGTCCGCAATAGGATCCGTTACTAAGCCCATGACTTTTCCTCCTTTCTAGCTATCAAACTGATAAATTCTATTTTTTTCTTGTTAAAGCTATTTTAATTTTTTATTTACCAACTCGATTTTTTTATACCAGGTAATTCTCCATTTAATGCCATTTTTCTAAAGCAAATACGACAAATTCCAAATTTTCTTAGAAAACCTCTTGGCCTGCCGCAAATGTTACAACGGTTGTATTCTCTTACCTTGTATTTTTGTTCTCTACGTGCTTTAACTACTAAAGCTTTCTTCGCCACATCTTATTCCTTCTTTCTTACTTATTCCTCTTTTTGAAAAGGCATGCCTATAAAAGACAACAACTCTTTGGCTTCCTCGTCTGTCTTGGCATTGGTTACAATGGTAATATTCATACCAAGAGTTGTTTTAACCTTATCAAAATCCATTTCTGGAAATACTAATTGTTCTTTGATACCTAAAGTATAACTCCCCCTGCCATCGAAAGATTTAGGGGAAGTACCTTGAAAATCACGAATCCTGGCCAGAGCAACATTGATAAGGCGGTCTAAAAATTCATACATTTTACTACTTCGTAAAGTAACCTTACACCCTACCGGCATTCCTTTTCTAATAGAAAAGTTAGATATCGATTTTCTTGATTTTGTAATTATTGGCCTTTGACCGGTAATAGTTGAAATAACATCTGTTGCCTCTTCTATAATCTTTGAATCTTCTCTTGCCCTACCAATCCCCATATTAAGAACAATTTTTTCAATTTTTGGTACTGCCATTTTATTTTTATAATTAAACTTCTTTATCATTGCCGGAATAACTTCTTGCTCATATTTTTCTTTTATTCTAAGCGCCACTTATTTACCCTCCTAGACCTTATCAATTATTTCTCCACACTTTTTACAAACCCTTACTTTTTTCCCTTCTTTTGTCATTCCTTGTTTAGTGATAGTCGGCTTATTACATTTATTGCATACTAAACGAATGTTAGAAATATGAATAGGGCCTTCCTGTCTAATAATTCCACCCTGTGGCGACTTTTGGGTAGGCTTCATATGCTTTTTCAATAAGTTAATTCCTTCAATGAGTACTCTATCTTTTTTTGGAAATATTTCAATAATTTTTCCTTTTTTCCCTTTATCTTCACCACAGATAACCAAGACATTATCCTTTTTCTTTATTATTTTAGTTTTCCCTTTTGCCATCATTATTCTCCTTTCTAATCTGCTACAAAACTTCAGGAGCCAGGGAAATAATTTTCATAAATTTTTTTTCTTTTAATTCTTTTGCTACTGGCCCAAATATCCTAGTTCCAATTGGTTCATTCTGGTTATTAATAACAACAGCAGCATTATCATCAAATCTAATATATGAACCGTCAACACGGCGTATTTCCTTCTTTGTTCTAACTATAACAGCCTTCACTATTTCTCCCTTTTTTGCAGCACCCCCGACATTTGCTTCTTTAACTGAAGCCACAATGATTTCACCAATTCGGGCATATCTTTTTTTTGACCCTCCTAAAACCTTTATACATTGAATTTTTTTTGCACCAGAATTATCTGCTACCACAAGTCTTGTCTGCATTTGTATCACTTTTGCCACACTCCCTTATAAATCATGTTAATATAATTATTTTCTCTTTTGAATAATTTCTGCCACTTCCCATCTCTTTCTTTTACTTAATGGCCTGGTAGAAACTATTCTAACCTTATCTCCTACTTCACAAATGTTCTTTTCATCATGTGCCATAAATCTGGAACTTCTTCTAATTCTCTTTTTATAAAGTTTATGAGAAACTAGACTGGTCACCTCAATAACAACAGATTTATCCATTGCATTGCTCACTACAACGCCTATTATACTTTTACCTTCAGTCGAAATAACCATTAAACATCACCTTATCATAATATTTTCAAATTTTTAGGAAATAATCTTAGTCCTGTCTTTTAAGTAATTCTCTCTTAAAATAGTTTTAACTCTGGCAATATTGTGTTTAACTTCTTTTATTTTCATATAATTACTTAATTGTCCGGTAACTGATTGAAAGCGCAGGCTAAATAACTCATCTTTTAAATCAACCAACTTTTTTTCTAATTCTTCCTTTGACAAATCTCTTAATTCAATTGCTTTCATTTATCCCACCACCTGTTCTTCTCGCTTGGCAAATCTAGTTTTAATTGGTAATTTATGTGAAGCTAATCTCATTGCTTCTCTTGCTAATTCTTCTTCAACTCCACCTAACTCAAACAAAACAGTGCCAGGCTTTACTACCGCTACCCAAAATTCTGGTGAGCCTTTCCCTTTACCCATTCTCGTTTCAGCAGGTTTTTTAGTAACAGATTTATGAGGAAATATTCTAATCCAGACTTTCCCTCCTCTTTTAATGGCATGCGTTATGGCGATTCTTGCAGCTTCAATCTGAGCAGAAGTAAGCCAGGTAGTCTGTAATGCTTGCAATCCGTATTCCCCAAAGGAAATCAAGTTTCCTTTCTGAGCCTTTCCTTTCATCTTACCGCGATGTATCTTTCTATATTTTGTTCTAGTCGGCTGAAGCATTTTTGTCCTCCATCAGTTCACCTTTATTTTGAGATTCACCTGCTGAGGCCGGTGCAGGCTTTTCCTCAATACTATATTCAGTTTTTTCAGTAATAATTTCAGCACCGGTACTTTTTGGTAGAACCTCTCCTTTAAATATCCATACCTTGATACCTATTTTCCCATAGGTTGTATTTGCTTCAGCAAATCCATAATCAATATCTGCCCTCAAGGTATGAAGTGGTAATCTTCCCTCCATATGCCACTCTGTCCGGGCAATTTCTGCACCACCAATTCTCCCAGAAATCATTATTTTTATACCTTCTGCCTTCATCTTGATAGCCCTTGCAGCAGTCTGTTTCATAATTCTCCTTGCTGCAGATCTGCGTAATATTTGATTTGCTATATCTTCAGCAACTAATTGTGCATCAATCTCCGGCACTTTAACCTCTTTTATATTTATTTGCAATTCACCTTCTACCATTTTTGCTAAATTGTCCTTTAGTTTATTAACTTCGATACCTTTTCTACCAATGATAATTCCTGGACGAGCACAATTTATTGTTATTCTTATTCTATTTGCTATTCTTTCAATATTAACAACAGAAACTCCAGCATGTGCCAGATTATCTTTTATATATTTTCTAATTTTATAATCTTCATAAACATGTTGACTATATTTTTTTTGGCTAAACCACTTAATGTCCCAATCTTTTACTATATCCAGACGTAAGCCTTTTGGGTGAACTTTTTGTCCCAATTAAACTTCAACCCCTTTCTCTTCAACTTCAATCGTGATATGGCTTGTTCTTTTATTAATTCTACCAGCCCGCCCCATTGCCCGTGGCCTGAATCTTTTCATAGTAGGTCCTTCATCAACAAATGCTCTATAAACATAAAGTTCATCGATATTCTTATCATGATTATTTTCAGCATTAGCAATGGCCGATTTAAGCACTTTATAAATCATTTTTGATGGCCTATTTGGTGAAAATTGTAAAATTAATAATGCCATACCAGCATTTTTTCCTTTAATTAATTCAATCGTACGGCGACATTTTCTGGGTGATATTGGGAGATATCTTCCTACCGATTTTACACCCATAATACTCCTCCTCTTCTCTATACCTTTATAAAGCAAATTTCTATCTTATTGCAGTAGATCTTTCTGTATGAGCACCATGTCCCTTAAACCTTCTAGTAGGGGCAAATTCACCTAATTTATGCCCTACCATATTTTCAGTTATATAGATAGGTACATGTTTTTTCCCATCATGGACTGCAATAGTATGTCCAACCATTAAAGGGAAAATAGTTGAATCTCTTGACCATGTTTTAATAGGTTCCTTTTTTCTTTTTCTATTCAGGTCTCTAATTTTTTTTAACAGTTTTTCATCAATATAGGGACCTTTTTTAATAGATCTCGACATCTCTCAATTATCCCCCTTAAGTTAATTTGTCCTTCTTTTTATAATAAATCTATCAGTATCTTTCTGTTTTTTACGAGTTCGAAAGCCCTTGGCCAGTAAGCCGCTGGGTGAAGAGGGATGCCTTCCGCCGGCACTTTTTCCTTCACCACCACCCAAAGGATGGTCAACAGGGTTCATGGCAACTCCTCTTACTTTTGGTCTGCGACCTTTCCATCTATTTTTACCAGCTTTGCCCAGATTAATATTGGCATGGTTTAAATTACCCACTTGACCTATTGTAGCAAAGCAATTTATTCCTATTAGTCTAACTTCACCAGAAGGTAATTTTACATGAGCATATTTTCCTTCTTTGGCTAAAATCTGAGCACTGGCACCGGCAGATCTTGCTAAAACAGCTCCTTGTCCTTTTTTCATTTCAATATTATGTATAAAAGTACCTTCAGGGATATCCTTCAGTGCTTTTGTATTCCCCACACGAATCTCGGCACCAGCTCCGGCTACCACTGTATCTCCTACCTTTAAATTGTCAGGGCAGACAATATATCTTTTTTCTCCATCCAAATAGTGGAGCAAAGCGATTCTGGCAGATCTATTGGGGTCATATTCTATTTCTGCTACTTTAGCAGGGATTCCGTCTTTTCCTCTATTAAAATCTATTGCTCTATATTTTCTTTTGGCTCCTCCACCCCTTCTTCTCACCATTATACTGCCAGCATTATTCCTACCAGCTTTTTTGCTCTTACCCTTGGTTAATCCTTTTTCTGGCTTGCTTCGCGTAATATCTTCAAAGGTGGATATAGTCATAAATCTTCTACCAGCTGAGGTCGGTTTATACTTTTTTATATCAACCACTTTTATCTACACCTTCCTTTTTAATTGAACATCTAATTAGATATTATCCAATTCTTTGATTGATTGTCCTTCTCTAACAGTAATTATTGCCTTTTTCCATTGAGATGTTTTTCCAATATGTTTTCCCATTTTTCTAGTTTTTCCAGGCATATTAACAGTATTTACTTTCTCTACTTTTATTTTAAATTTTTCTTCAATGGCTTTTTTTATTTCTGATTTATTGGTATTTAAATATACTTTAAATGAATATTTATTATGCTCTTTTTCTTTAACACTTTTTTCAGATATTATGGGCTGTATTAAAATCATTTTAGTAGAGCCTCTCATTGAAATACCTCCTCAATAACTTTTAAAGCGTCTTTAGTAACTATAATTTTTTTATAATTGATAAGTTCATAAGCATTTATTTTGTTAGCTGTAATAACCATTGCTCCTTCCAAATTACTAACAGCTCTCTTTATTAAATCATCTTCTTTATCTATTACAATGAGCACTTTATTGCCATCTAAATTCAAATTATTAAAAATGTTAATAATTTCTTTAGTTTTGCCCTCTTTGAGTTCTAAATTATCCAGAACAATAATATTATTATTTTTTGCTTTATCTGATAAAATCGATTTTAAGGCAACCATACGCATCTTTTTAGGTATAGGATAGCTGTAATCTCTATTTTCGGGTCCAAAAATAACCCCACCGCCAACCCAAAGTGGTGAGCGTATTGAGCCTGCTCTTGCTCTGCCAGTGCCTTTTTGTTTCCAGGGTTTCTTCCCACCGCCACTGACCTCACTCCTGTTTTTTGTAGATGCTGTACCCCTTCTTTTTCCTGCAAGATACCTTTTAACAATCTGATGTACAACATGTTTATTTATTTTGGCATCAAACAAATCATTATTTAATTCTATTTCACCTATTTTTTTACCATCTATGGCATGCACATTCACTTCCACCATAGCGCTATTCTCCTTCCTGTCTAGAATATGACTTTAGTAACTA
>Ga0172377_10003364_pt1 | contig 16416 bp, 16 predicted proteins | sample Pumphouse3metaG_FD_119749 | JGI IMG/M metagenome (GOLD analysis project Ga0172377, IMG submission 119749) | Leachate microbial communities from a municipal landfill in Southern Ontario, Canada - Pumphouse #3 metaG | ecosystem: Engineered > Solid waste > Landfill > Unclassified | place: Canada...
AACCCGTAGCTTTCCACCGCCCGGATAAATCAACGGCAGAAATCTCGGATAAAGTAGACGAAATCATGCACCTCGTAGGAGTAGACCCTGCATGGGCAGACAGATTTCCTCATGAATTTTCAGGCGGGCAGCGCCAGCGAATCAGTATCGCGCGGGCACTGATGGTTGATCCGGAATTTATTGTGGCCGACGAACCTATTTCCGCTTTAGACGTATCCATCCAGGCACAGATTCTGAATCTGCTCATGGATGCCCAAGAAAAAAGAGGTCTGACCTACATGTTCATCACCCACGATCTGTCCGTAGTGGAACACATCAGTTCCCGGGTGGCGGTCATGTATCTAGGGTCAATGTGTGAGCTTGCCCGTTCCGAAGATCTTTTTGCATCGCCACGGCATCCCTATACCCAGGCACTTTTGAGCGCCATTCCCAAACTCGGACAAAAGGGCCTCAAGCATCTCAAACTCCGGGGAGAAGTCCCCACACCGATCAATCTGCCATCGGGATGCTTTTTTCACGGGCGCTGCGTGTATGCCAACGAACGCTGTCTGCATGAACGTCCAAAACTCCTGACAATGGATAACGGCACAAAAGTAGCCTGCCATGCCGTACAAGAAGGAAGAATCTAGGCAATTCCTTACAACGCATGTCATCGGTCGCTGCGGGGCAAAGGAGGTATGTTCTCCAAAACATTGCCTGAGGAGACAGCGTCATTTTTCTTTTTTGCCTTTGCCATGGCTTGAGCAATCTTAAACAAAAGTTCCGTTGAATCTACGGATTTGACCACATAATAATCTGCAGCTATAGACTTGAAATCCTGCTGGAAGCTGTCGTAGGCAGTACATAAAATGACCGGAATATCCTGATTATCTCTTCGGATTTCCTGGAGTAAATCCAGCCCCGAGCGATCGGGACCCAGTTTTATGTCCAGCACGACAACATCTGGTTTTTCCTTTTGGAGTAGTGGCAAAATATCGTCACTTCCATCAGATACCGCCACCACATATCCAGCAGTTTCCAATTCTTCCTGATACAACATCCGGATATGAAGTTCGTCGTCGATCACAAGGACCTTTCCTGTTGCCATCGTCTACACTCCGGTTAGGGTTTTTTCTTTGTTGATACCCCGCGAAAAGAAAACATACAAGATTTTCTTAACATTGTTTTCCCTTTTATAAAGTACTTTTATCAAGTATATTCCTTACATCAATAATCACATTACCAATCCAGAGAGTCCATGGTCATCGTCACTTTAGAACCCGAAAATACGTCGGTTACCTTCCCAAAAATAAATTCTGTTCTCCAACTTCTCAACCGCCTGCAACGAAAATCCACAGGGGTTCTCGTCATTAGAAATGGCAAACTGCTCACGCCAGACTGCAAAATCCTCCACAATGACAACATCATCGTCAGAGATGTGACCTCAAGAGGATAGTCATGAAATGCAAACGATGTAAAAAAACAGCAGCAGTTGCCCTTCCCAGTCATAATACGGCCTTTTGTCCGGAGTGTTATCTAATTTTTTTCGCCCGTCAGATTGAACGGGCTATCCATGTTCAAAAGATGTTCACTCACGATGACACGCTGCTCGTGGCCATCAGCGGCGGCAAGGATTCGCTGGCCATAACCTGGCAGCTGGCCAAGCTGGGCTATAACGTCACAGGACTGCATCTGGATCTGGGCATCGGTGAATCATCCGTCAAGGCCAGGCAGACCACAGAGGACTTCTGTTCCGCCTATAACATTCCTCTGCAGATCGTAGAATTTGCAGAGCAGGGGTTGGCCATCCCCGAAGTCAAACAAAAAATCAGACGCCCCATTTGTTCGGTATGCGGACAGCTGAAACGTCACTTTTTCAATAAAATAGCCATTGAAGGGGGATTTACGACTCTGGTCACCGGCCATAATCTGGATGACGAAGTGGCCCGCCTGTTTTCCAACACCCTGGCGTGGGATCAAGCCTACCTACAGTCCCAAGGCCCAGTGCTCCCTGCGGAACAAGGGTTCGCCAAGAAAGTAAAGCCCCTGTATACGGTCTCAGAATTTGAGACCGCCAATCTATGCTTCCTGGCCGGCATACACTATGGCTATCATCCCTGCCCCTTCAGCCGAGGAGCAAGTTTTACATCCTATAAGGCCTTATTCAACCAACTCGAAGAACTCCAGCCCGGGCGCAAACGCTGCTTTTACCAAAAATTTCTGGAACAGGGTCGCCCTCATTTTCAAAATAGCCGAGAAATAAACCGGGAACTCCACCCTTGTCCCCTCTGTGGATTTCCGACATCCACTCCTGAAGCAACACCCTGCGGAGTATGCCGAATCCGCGAACTGATGCGTTCATAGTTCATACTACAGATATGGGCACCGCCCATCCCTTCATGTAAATACAAGCCCCGAGACATTATCTCAAGGCCATTACATCAATGTGCACACCTGCTTCCGATAGGGGGACGACCAGCCGGTCGTCCCCCTATCTTGTTTTTTAGTCCCTTTGCGCCTCCCTTCTGGATATACTTTCCCAAACGACAGTCCCAAAACGTATCATTTAGTCCCAAAGCCTGCTTTTCTATTTGTCTTATAATGTTTCATTTTTGTTGTATTATTTTTTGTAGAATCATAATACACTGTTTAATAACATCTTTTTAAATGGCACTTTGTTTGCTATTTCACAAGCTATCCAGCAACTATTTAGGAGACAGCGCCTATGAACCCTAGAATCCTCTTTGTCGGAACCAACAATGCTTTTTCACAGCATCTTGCCTCCCGCCTCCGGCAATATGACATCCACGTTACAGAACATATCGGGGTCAACGAGGTCGTAGATCATGTCCGCTCTACAAACGTGGGGATTGTGCTGCTCGATATGGAACGGATCAAAGGCGAAGGGATTGCACTTATACAAAATATTAAAAACACTTTTCCTTGTACCGAAATAATACTATTGACCAACCCAGAACAAGTGGCCCTTTCCATTGCAGCCATGAAACTGGGTCCTATTGAAGAAATATATCTTCCATTGGACATCCAAACACTTATCAAAACCATCATCCGTGCCCAAGAACGCTGGGAAGACAATAATTCGCAGCTCGAAATATAGCAGACAATACGATCAATTCAGAAGCGAGGAGGATAAACGTGAAAACAATAAAAGTCAGGGAACTCATGATTCCACTTGCAGAATATGCGCGGATCGATGAAAGCAAAACGCTCTTCGATGCCATACGTACTTTGCGCAAAGAACAACTAGAAAAAAAGAACAACGCACATTCGAGTATCCTCGTTGTCACCAATGGCGGTGACATAGCAACCATGTTGACCATACTTGACATCTTCCGATTCATGGAACCCAAGTACAAAGATATCCAGGATCTCGACCTGACCCGTTTCGGTATGCAGCCGGACTATGCGGAATCCATATTCAAATCATTTGACCTTTGGGCCAGCCCTCTTGAGGACCTTTGCAAAAAAACAATGGAAATCCCCCTCAAGGACATTAAACCGAAAACGATTCCCCGGGAAGTAATCAGTGAGGACGCCACCCTGGACATGGCCATACATCGGATGATCATAGAGAATAAACGATCTCTGCTCGTCGAACAAAACCATACCTTCGTCGGCGTACTCCGATCGATTGATGCCTTCAAAATAGTATGCAAAACCATCGAGACCTGTAACGTTATCCAGAACGACTAATACAACCGCACCGTTCGTCACCGTCACACCTACCAAAGAATAAGGAGAGAGAGAATGACTGCCGCAAAAACCGGTGGAATTGATTGGAAAAGAATCTTTTTCATCTTATTAGGAATATCCCTGTTCACCATTGTCTACTATTGTCCTCCATGGGCTGACGCCGTTAATCCCATCAACGGGGAACACATAGCCCTCAGCAAGGAAGGTAAAGGCGCTCTGGCCGTATTTTTATTAGCCGGAGTATGGTGGGTTTTTGAAGTCGTACCAATCGGCATTACAAGTTTGGCCATCGGTGTACTCCAGGCCATGTTTCATATCCGGGATGCCAAAGTTGCGTTCAAAGATTTCATGGACCCCTCGGTACTGTTCATCTTCGCATCCCTGATTATCGGTGCAGTGTTCACCAAAACAGGGCTTACCAAACGTCTCGCCTATAAAATGCTTATGGTCGTCGGTGAAAAAACAAGCATGATCTACCTGGGATGCTTTGTGGTCACTGCAGCCCTGACCCTGGTTATGGCGCATACAGCAGTGGCCGCAACCATCTATCCGTTGCTCCTGACCATCTATGCCATGTACGGAGAAGGCAACAAACCTACAAAATTCGGCAAAGGTCTGTTTATCGGCATGGCCTATGTTGCCGGTGCCGGCAGTATCGTGACCCTCCTAGGAGCCGCTCGCGGTGCGGTGGCTGTCGGGTTTTTCAAAGAAATCATTCATACGGACATCACGTTTTTCCAGCTCACCTATTACATGGCTCCCATCGGCTGGCTGATGGTCTTTCTGCTGTGGGGCTTTTTTATGATCGTTTGCAAACCGGAAAAGAAAACAATTCCCGGACTCCGTGAAAAGGCCAAAGAACTCAATTCCCTGCTTGGCCCCATGACCAGGGATGAAATTCTGGCAGCAATCATCGTCGGCGGAGTCATCGTCATCATGTCACTGCGTTCCTTTGTTCCCGAACTCAAGGCCATCGACAAGACGGCCATCATTCTGGTTTCGACCATCCTTTTTTATGTCCTCCAGATTCTGGACATCCGAAACCTCGAAGATGTGCCCTGGAACATCATTCTGCTCTTTGCCGGCGCCATGAGTATCGGTTTCTGTCTGTGGCAGACGGGTGCGGCCAACTGGCTGGCCATCAATTGGCTGAACATGTTCAAGGATTCCCATTGGTTCATCTTTGTCATGTCCATCGCCTTCTTTGTCATGATCATGACAAACTTTATTATGAACGTTGCGGCCATCGCCATTTCTCTTCCTGTGGCCCTGGTCATTGCACCGTTTCTGCACGTGGCGCCCGAAGTGATCCTTTTTGCAGCACTGACAACGGCCGGCATGCCTTTTCTGCTTCTGGTCGGTGCGGCTCCCAATGCCATTGCTTACGACTCAAAACAGTTTACAACCGGTGAATTTTTCTTATACGGTCTCCCTGCCAGTGCAATACTCATGGCCGTTGTCGGACTGGCCGTATTTGTGATCTGGCCCCTCATGGGCATGCCAGTCACCATCCCATGACATCCACAGAACCACACGCTGCGCACCACGGAATGTATTTTACCAGCATACACTCCGTGGTTCGCAGTATTCTGCAGCAACGAAGAATGATAAAACGCCAAGGAGACTCATGGAACATATCAGACAACTCACTAGACGTATCGTAAATAGGATCAATATCAACCTGCGTGGCCCCAAAGTGGATTGCACTCCCTACGCCATCGGAATCATTCCGGAAGAAAAATTTGCGCAATTTTATGCTTTTTACGGGCTGTCCCCGGATCTTCCCATCCATCTCATATTCAAAAGCTCTTCTCTGGCCGGGAGTTACTTTCTTGGTCGATGTAGGATTGAACATTCCCTGATATATAAAACAGACATCAGAGGTGATGAATTCAAAAATAAGGGAACCGAATTTGACTACGAAGGTCTGCTCATTCCTCTGCACCATGATGAAGAAGTGGTCATCAAAGACAGTTTTCTGATCAAGACCCTGATCCACAACTTTTCCCACGACCCGGAAAACCTGGAAGAATTCCGCATCCAAAATACCTTGTCCCTGCATTACGCCAATATCCATGGCGCCCCCATGGAAGGTGCCTTCCTAGGTCCTTTTGCCACCGTGGATCTGACCTCGCTCCATGATTGCGTCGTGGGCTCCTTTGCCTATGTCCAGGTGGGTGAACTCTCCCACGAATGGATCGAACCTGGCATGGTCTGGGTCCGTTCCGAGGATAATTTTGATTTCAGATATCGCTTTCCTCTGAAGCCCCTCAAAAAATATATCGACATCCAGCCCCATCACAGACCTACAGGCATCCTGTTAGATTTTGTAGAATCTAAAAAACAGGAATTTGAATCCATCTATTGTCTGGTCCAGAATCAGCCCCCCTTTTCAACCAGAGGAGCATCGGTAAGTCCGTATGCAGTAGTCAAACCCAAAACCCTTATCGGCGAAAATGTCCTTGTTGCCCAACGGGCCTACATTGAAAACGCCTCCCTGGGACATGGGTCCAATGCCCAGGAAAACTGCTATATCATCAACTCAATCCTTAAAGGCAACAATGTCACAGCCCACGGCGGCAAAGTCATTCATTGTGTTTTGGAAGAAAACGTGTTCGTCGGATTCAACGCCTTTCTGCGCGGTAAGGCCGACACACCGCTTGCCGTAGGCAAAAACTCCATTATCATGCCCCACGCAGTCATGGATGCTTCAGAACCCCTCTCGGTACCTGAAAACACCTTGGTCTGGGGACTGATCACCAGCCAGCAGGACCTTGAAAAAAATAGTATTTCCCTTGATAACCTCTCGGAAGTAGACGGCAAAATTGAACTCGGGTCCATGGTTTTTCAAGGTCATGGAAAAACCTTTGTGGAAGCCTTTCGGCTCAGGATCACACATATTCTGGAGGCCAACGGAGCCTTTTTCACGGGTGAGGCCAATGACGGCCATGCCCAAAAGAGCCAGGATATTTCATTTAACATCATCCAGCCCTATGCAGAAGGCCCTTTACGCGGTATGTACCCCACAATGCATATCAGCCATCTGGACACCTAACCTGTTCAAAGACAATGAACGTGCAAAAAGACTGCAGATTATACATCCCGTCTATCTACGAACCCACCCCCAAACCAAGGAGAGGACCACGAAGACAACGTTTTCCCCCATGCATCGGCCCATAGCAGAATGTCTTAGCATCTCCCCCCTCATCGTACCGGAAACAGAGGGATGCGCTCCAGAAATTATATCCAGTAAAAAAGACATCGTTGCCCACATTCCAGTCAACCTCACGGGGTAAATCTACCCATTCTTCAACATTATGAAGCGGAGTCTTGCATGCCTAAAACAGTCACCCAAGCCTTTCACAAAAATCTTCTGGGGAACGCCCCGAACTGGTACAAACTGACCATTATCGGTTTTCTTGTGCTCAACCCAATTCTTTTGCTGGCCATTGGTCCCTTTGTCACCGGATGGGTTCTCATCGGACAATTCATTTTCACTCTGGCCATGGCTCTCAAATGCTACCCATTGCCCGCCGGTGGTCTTCTGGCCATAGAGGCCGTCGTTCTTGGCATGACCTCATCAGAGGCAGTATATAAAGAAGCCGCCCACAATTTCCCGGTCATCATGCTTCTCATGTTCATGGTTGCCGGCATCTATTTCATGAAGGATCTTCTGCAGTATGCCTTCACGAAACTGCTCATCAAGGTCAAATCAAAAATTCTCATATCCCTGATTTTCTGTTTTGCAGGAGCCTTTCTCTCGGCCTTTCTGGACGCTCTCACAGTCACTGCGGTTATCATTGCCGTAGCTTACGGATTTTACGGAATCTATCACGCCCATTGCACCGGCGGCGGCTGCGCCCTCACAGAGGATGACAGCATTGTCGACCAGAACCGTCTCGACCTGCGCCAGTTCCGAGGTTTTCTCAGGAACCTGATGATGCATGGCGCTGTAGGTACGGCGTTAGGCGGTGTGATGACCATTGTAGGTGAACCCCAGAATCTCCTCATTGGCCATGAAATGGGCTGGCACTTTGCCGATTTTTTTATCCGCATGGCTCCGGTTACCGTTCCCGTTCTTATTGCCGGACTGCTCACCTGTGTTCTTCTGGAAAAATCCGGCATGTTCGGTTACGGTTTCAAACTTCCCGCTAATGTACGCGTCATTCTGGAAAATGATGCCCGAGAAATGGAAGCCCAGATGACCTTGAAACACAAGGCAGCCCTGTTCATCCAGGTCTGTGTCGCCCTCTTTCTGATTCTGGCCCTCGCCTTTCATCTGGCCGAAGTGGGCGTCATCGGCTTGTGCGTCATTATCCTGCTCACGGCATTAAACGGTATCACCGACGAACACCGGATCGGCAAGGCATTTGAAGAGGCCCTGCCCTTTACCGCGCTTCTGGTGGTTTTTTTCGCCATCGTCGCCGTAATCCATGACCAGCATCTTTTTGCACCGGTCATCAATGCCGTGCTTGAACTGTCAGGCAAGACCCAGCTGGCAGCCTACTATCTGGCCAATGGCCTCCTGTCCATGATCAGCGACAATGTCTTTGTGGCCACGGTCTATATCACCGAAACCAAGCAGGCCTTTCTCGCCGGAGCCATTTCCAAAGAACAGTTTGATCTGCTGGCCGTGGCCATCAACACGGGAACCAATATCCCCAGCATAGCCACCCCCAACGGACAGGCCGCCTTTCTCTTCCTACTCACCTCTGCTTTGGCACCTCTTATCCGCCTTTCGTACGGACAAATGGTCAAGATGGCATTTCCCTACACTATTACCATGTCGATTACAGGTCTGGCAGCAACCATTTGGCTGCTCTAAAAAAAGTTCAACGTCAGCAAAGGCAATCACTTATGAACATCATTGCACACGGGAGAACTCCATGACAAAAGTATCGTATGAAGTGCATCTGCAACTACGTCCCGAACATCTGCAAGAGGCCAATGATTCTATAGAAAAACTCTTTGCCATCTGGGCAGAAAATGTCGATCCTGAAGAAATGACCATGATTTTTGATGATCAGACCAGCGAAGTGATCTTTGACACCAAAGGCGAACGGGACGTTTCCCTGTGGATCACCGATGACACCCCGCTTCTGCTCCACCAGCTCGGTAAACTGGCCCGAAACGGGGCGTACGTTCATCATAAGCTAGACGGCGAAACCCGTAATTTTGCTATCGGACCCAACAAGCTGGCACGGGAACAGGCCCTTGAAATGGCCCACATCCGCAAGGCCATTTATTCGCTGAACGAGGCCATTGAGTATCTTCCCGAGGAATACAAACCTCAGGTTGAAACCCTGGTTACGACCCTCAGAAATCTCTATAAATAACCGAGGATAACTATTCACAAATCATATTTATTAGCAGGCCATCTCAAGGCATAACGCCACCCTCGTAGACCGGTCTGCCTGCTTTCGAACAACTTTTTATAATCAACAGACGCTGCTCAGGCTCGGACGGGCACATAGCCCCTCCACAAAACGCTAGCTAATCCATTTTTTTGTACAAATGTGGTATGCGACGTGGCCAGTTGCACACAAGGAATCTCTGCCAAGAGAAGGCCAAAAAATTGAGCAAGTAACGAGAAACAGGACAGCGCATATGCGTTGTCCTGTTTCTCGTTACTCATGCATCCTGTACGTCTGATCCAAAATGTGAAAATATTCTCAAATTTTTATTGCAAGCTGACGCCGGATCTTCTAATAAAATCCTATTTTAACAAACCAGGGACAAAGGCATCTGTCCCGCAACCCTGTTTTTTCCCTTGCTTGAGAAAAAACGTAGAGTTTTCCTGTAACAAATAAAAAAGAGGTGATATTATGGATGTTTCAAACTGCATGAGAACCAAGCTGGTTCTCGCCAAACCGGACTGCAATTACAAAAGCCTATTGTGCAAAATTGCAGCACCGACCCCTCGCCAGATCTATGTGGTCGACGAAGACAACAAACTTCTCGGGATTGTTTCCGCCCTTGATGTGCTCAAAGAAATTATGCCCTCCTACCTGAGCGCAGATCTTGCCCGCTCCATCACTGACGGGACTGATTTTCTGCAAAAACAGGTTGAAAAAGTCAAAAACAAGCTCGCCAAAGACATCATGATCACAAAATTCGTATTTCTGCATCCCCAGAACCAGCTCCTGCAGGCCGATGCCCTCATCGTTGAAAAAGGCTGCAATACCCTGCCTGTACTCGACGAACAGGGAAAACTGCTGGGAGAAATCACCCGCAGGGACATTCTGTTACATCTTGTCGACAGTTGCCTGAAATTCAACCACGATAATATAGAAATGGTGGATCTGGCCAAGCACTAAGCAGACAACGAGTTCTTTCGAGTGGCCATGCATTCCATCTCTTCTCGTGGGTAAGGCAGACTTTCAGAGCCTATAGCAGAGAGATCATCGTGTGACTATCTCTCCTGCCATTTATATATGACAGGGTATACATACATTAACGGAGTTTCCCATGTTTTGGACAGCAACTACCATATTCCTGGTGGCCTATGCGGTCATCATCTCTGAAAAAATTCACAAGACCAAGGTCGCCCTTTTTGGAGCGGCCCTGACCATGATCTGCAAGGTCCTGCTCCAGCACGAGGCCTTTCACGATATTGATCTCGGAGTCGACTGGAACGTCATTTTTCTACTCATTTCCATGATGATCATTATCAACATCATGACTAAAACGGGTGTCTTCCAATATGTGGCCATCAAATGTGCCAAGATAGCCAAGGGCGAACCATTTCGAATAATGACCATTTTTGCAGTCATCACGGCCTTTGGCTCAGCCTTCCTGGATAACGTGACCACAGTTCTCCTTTTAGCACCTGTCACGCTACTCATTGCCGATCAGCTCGAAATAAATCCTATCCCCTACCTGATCACCGAGGCACTGGCCTCCAACATCGGCGGCACGGCCACCCTTATCGGTGACCCCCCGAATATCATGATCGCCTCCAAGGCAGGCCTGAACTTCATGGACTTTATCTGCCACCTGACACCAGCCATCATCATTATCTTCATCATCTGGATGTTTGTCTGGAAAATACTTTTCGGGAAGCGATTACATGTCAAAGACGAGCTCAAAAAAAAGGTCATGTCCCTCAATGAAAACGAACAGATCAAAGATCCTCTGCTCTTAAAAAAGTCTCTTTTTGTCCTCATAGCCACCATTCTCGGATTCATGTTCCATGGATTTTTCCATTATGAACCCGCTACGGTCGCTCTTATGGGCGCAGCCACGTTGCTGCTCATCTCCGGCGAAGAACCCCATGCCATCTTAGCTGACGTGGAATGGCCGACCATCTTCTTTTTCATCGGCCTGTTCATTATCATCGGTGGTATCGTCAAAGTAGGTCTCGTCGCCGACATGTCAAAAGCCATGATCGCGGTAACCAATCCCCAGCCTGACAACATGACGGTACTGGCCATGGTCATGCTTTGGTTCTCAGCTCTATGTTCAGCCATTGTGGACAATATCCCCTTTGTAGCGACCATGAATCCTCTGCTCATCGACATGATTCATAAAGTATACAATGTCACTCCAGGCGCAGCAACAGCCGAGCATATCCAGCATATGGCCATGATGCCTGTATGGTGGGCACTGGCTCTGGGTGCCTGTCTGGGAGGCAACGGTTCTCCCATCGGGGCATCGGCCAACGTCATTGTGGTCGGCCTGAGTGAGAAAGCAGGACACAAAATCACATTTATGCAGTTTTTAAAATACGGACTGCCGGTCATGCTCATGACCGTATTTTTGTCCATGATCTATATCTATGTCCGTTATTATGTGCTCAAATGGTAAAAAGTACGTAGTGCACAGTCTGTAATTCTTAGTACGCACTTCGCAGTTTGCGATTCTTAGTACGCAGTGTACACAGTATGCAGGACAGGCCGTCTTTCAGGCTACACCCTGCATACTGTGCACTACGTATTTTTTTCCTTACACACCCAACCCCTTCTCCCCCCGGTTTCTCCTATGGACCTTCTGAGCCTGCGCGTTAAATTCAGGATTCTTCTTATTGGTCTTGTGATGTGTATTCTGACCACGTTTTTGGTCACAGTATGGCATTTATATCATATAGACCGTCTTTTTTCCGAAGTCGTCAATGAAGATATTGTCGCGTTGCAGGTAGCCGAAGAATTGCAGACAGCCCTGGTCATGCAAAAAGGATTCGTAACCTACTACTTTCTGCAGGGAACCCCGCACTGGTTGACAAAACTGGAACAATACAACCAGTCGTTCCAGGATTGGCTGCAAAAAGCACGTCAAACCAGTCATGACTCCACGACCACGGGAATCCTGGATACCATCGAATCAAAATATCTTGCCTATGCCATGATCCGAGCCCAGGTTATCCAACTGTACAAAGATGGCAAAAGAGATCAGGGAGCAAAGCTTCACTGGACAGCCCGCAACCAGTTTTTCAATATTGTTGATTTGTGTGCCAAGTACAAAAATATCTATAAACAAAGCATTACAAATCATTTTCTCAACGTCAGCAAACAAAAGCACCGCCTGAACATCATTACCGGCACCCTGTTTCTCATAGGATTTGTCTTTGCCAGCTTCCTGGCCTTCATCATCTTCAATCGGGTTCTCGCTCCTATCCACGAATTGGTGCTTGCCTTGCAACAATCCCTGACAGATTCCTTTCCCAATAACAAAAACGAAATTATCCAATTAACCCGACGCGTCAAACGATTGATCAGCAATGTCAATCAAACCCGTACAAAACTTGAAGAAAGCCAGGAACACCTGCAACAGAATGAAAAACTGGCAACCATCGGCAAACTCGGGGCAGGGGTGGCCCACAGTGTTCGCAATCCACTGACATCAGTCAAAATGCGCCTTTTTTCCCTGCAACGCTCCTTAAAGCTGGACAATGTGCAGGAAGAAGACTTCGAAGTTATCTCCGAAGAAATCAGGCATATTGATACCATTTTAAGTAATTTTCTGGAATTTTCCCGAAGGCCCAAACTTAAACCACAAAAATCCGACCTCTCGGAAATCGTCACCATGGCCTTGCAACTCATGCAACACCGCCTGGAATCGTATGGCATCACTGCCAAAAATGACATTCAGGAAAAATTGCCTCTGCTGATGGTCGATCAGGATCAGATCAAGGAAATTCTGGTCAACCTCTTGGAAAACGCGTGTGACGCCATGAATAATGGCGGAGAGATCATCATTTGCGCCAAGCAGGGAGTGGTGGAACCTCTTGGCCATGTCGTCGTCATGACCGTGAAGGACAACGGACCGGGAATCCCGGAAGAATTACAAGATAAAATTTTCCAACCTTTTTTCAGTGCCAAGGAAGAGGGAACAGGCCTGGGACTCAGTATCGCAAAACGGATAATCGAAGACCATGGGGGCTGGATCAGTGTTTCGTCAAAGCCTGAAGAAGGCACGACATTCACCATCACCCTGCCATGTGGACGCGCCTAAGGAGCAAACGTGCAAAAGATCCTTGTTGTAGATGACGATCCTCAATTACGGCAAAGCTTTGACCGCATCCTCCAACAGGAAGGATATCAGGTATTGACAGCCTCTTCTGCGGAAGCGGGGATTGAAAGTGTGCGTCAGCATCATCCGGATATGGTCATCATGGATTTCAGGCTTCCCGGAATGACGGGGATCGAAGGCTTCAAAGAAATAAAAAACATTGATGCCAAGCTTCCGGTGATCATCATGACCGCTTTTGGGACCACAGATACGGCCATTGAGGCCACCAAGCTTGGCGCCTTTGACTATGTCATAAAGCCCTTTGAAATCCCAGACATCCTGTCCATGATCCAAAAAGCCCTGGCTGCAGGACGTTTCATGCGTTTAAAAGTTCATCTGGATGGAACTCCGGATTCCAGCAGTAACGAGCATGACGCTATTATTGGACGCAGTAAGCCCATGCAGAACGTGTACAAAGGCATCGGGCGGGTGGCACCCACAGACGCAACAGTGCTCATCAGAGGAGAATCAGGCACAGGCAAAGAACTTGTGGCCCGGGCCATTTACCAGCACAGCCAGCGTAATGAACGCCCTTTTTTGGTCATCAATTGTGTAGCTATCCCGGAAACCCTTCTTGAAAGTGAACTCTTCGGGTATGAAAAAGGGTCCTTTACCGGCGCCACCTCTCGGCGGATCGGAAAAATCGAACAGGCCAACGGTGGCACGGTCTTTCTTGATGAAATAGGCGACATGCCCATGTCCATTCAGGCAAAAATTTTACGCCTTCTTCAAGAACGCAGCATTGAGCGCCTTGGCGGTCGACATCCCATCCCCGTTGATGTCCGCGTCATCGCGGCCACCAACAGGGACCTTGAGGCTTCTCTGGCTCGGGGATCATTCCGAGAAGATCTGTACTACCGGCTCAAGGTCGTTACCTTGCAGCTGCCGCCCCTGAGGGAACGGGATGAGGATATCAAACTGCTTACAGAATATTTTCTGCACTTTTTTTCCCAGGCCATGAATATGCAAAGCCCCGGAATAACCGCCGACGCGATTGATGCGCTTATGGGTTATACGTGGCCAGGGAATGTGCGTGAACTGTCCAATACCATCCAGAAAGGACTTATCTTCAACCAGGGGTGCCCCCTGACAGGAGAAGAAATCAGCAAAGCACTGGTGGCACCGACAATAGAATCTTCAGAGGTTCATCAACTCATGGATATCGGATCATGGGCCCGGCAAACCCTGCTTGCACTCAAAGAAACAAGCCCTTCTCCCTATGCCCAAATGATGAATCAAATGTCGGCAATCATCATTGGCGAAGCTCTCAAAACCTGCCATGGCAATCATTCCAAAGCCGCCAAATATCTGGGGCTGTCCCGCCCAACCCTGATTGCTAAAATTGAAAAACTGCATATTAAAACCCAGACCGTTATCGACTGACCCCTCCGTATCCCCCCGCCTTAAAAACAATCATCAATCTGTCCAACGGTTGGGGTCCACTTTAACCCATATGGCACGTTGCTCGCGTTAACGGTCCCTGCTCGCCACACGATAGCTCAGGACCTCCCAGGTTCAATGCACTTCCTAAAGGGGGGCAGTATTCCCCACTGAATGCCCGATACCCTTTGCCCGAAACGGATCCGTCCTGTCTATTAATCCCCGAGCACTGCAGCGGACAAAGGCATCTTTGCGATGCTCCTTGGCGATCAGGAAAATTGATACAAGTATACAATTTTGTAAAAACGCCTCATGCTTATTTCCTCAGCAAACAGCTCCGAAGCCCGGACCTAGGGATTGCACCATTATGGGAATGCGCCACAGACATTTTTTCAAAATTGTCGCAACCAAGGTTTTTTCGGCACACGGCATCATGGCGGTAACTCTCCAAGGCGACATAGCACAGGCCTTTTTGTTACCGAAGAATCAAACCTTTTTCATAGTATCTCTTACGACATGGACCACACACCGAATGATTGAATCACCGTACTTGCTTGTTCTTGGAGATGCACCCGACGCCCTGGCCACAAAAGTTGCCCTGGGCATCCAGACCTGGAACCCTGAATCTGTTGTGGGACAGTCCCGTATAAAAAAGAGAAAAAATGAGCCGTATCGTTTATGTAAATGGAACCTATGTACCTGAAGAAGACGCCGTTATCTCCGCTTTTGACCGAGGATTCCTGTTTGCGGATGCTATCTATGAAGTAACAGCCGTTCTGGACGGTAAGCTGATCGATTACCCCGGTCATGTTGCGCGTCTTAAGCGTTCCCTGGCAGAAGTCGGCATGGACATGCCGGTGAATGCGGACAAATTGCTTGAAATCCACCGGGAAATGATCCGCCGTAACAATCTACAGGAAGGCCCCCTGTATCTTCAGGTCACCCGCGGCGTTGCCGACCGTGATTTCGTTTTCCCCAAAAACACCCCCCTAACCCTGGTTCTTTTCACCCAGGCCAAATCAATCATTGAAAGTGCCCAGGCCAAAACAGGTATCAAGGTCATTTCCGTACCGGATATCCGCTGGGGACGCCGGGATATCAAAACCGTCCAGCTGCTGGCAGCATCCATGGCAAAAATGGAAGCAAAACATGCAGGCAAAAACGATGCATGGCTGGTGGAAGACGGTTTTGTCACTGAAGGTTCTTCCAATAACGCCTATATCGTTACCAAAGACGGAACCATCATCACGAGAAACCTCTCCACCTCCATTCTCCCTGGGATTACCCGCAAAGCAGTGCTGAAACTGGCCAACGAAGCATCCATGAAGCTTGAAGAAAGACCTTTTACCATTGCCGAGGCACAGGATGCAGCCGAGGCCTTCATCACCGCAGCCACCACCTTTGTCTGCCCCGTGGTGGAAATCGACAACGTGAAAATTTCCGGAGGCAAACCTGGACCCGTTGCGACCAGGTTGCGTGAACTGTATATCGAAGAAGCACGAAAAGCCGCTGTGTAAACGTTTTTTCCCTGTACACTGCCCCCCAAGATGCCGGTCTTCCTGAAATGGAAGACCGGCATCTTGGGTACAGGGTATGGGAGAGGCATAGGAAGGATTCTCCGGGATTAAATGCAGGTGTCCCTAACCACCAGATTTGACAAAAAACACTCATCAGCGATCCATAAGATGTCCGCACAATAAAAATGGCACGCATGGCATCTCGTGATTTCGAGGATCTGTCGGGGAATCTCCAGAGTTCAAGACGCTCCGTTTTAGCACCCAAGTTTACAACTAAGGCACTACCAGGTTGAAGGGCGTCCGCTCTTGCGGCGCCGTT
>Ga0172377_10003365_pt1 | contig 16415 bp, 12 predicted proteins | sample Pumphouse3metaG_FD_119749 | JGI IMG/M metagenome (GOLD analysis project Ga0172377, IMG submission 119749) | Leachate microbial communities from a municipal landfill in Southern Ontario, Canada - Pumphouse #3 metaG | ecosystem: Engineered > Solid waste > Landfill > Unclassified | place: Canada...
AGTTTTGTACAAAGAAGAGCGGACAGGAGTTATTTTGTAAGGGGAACCTTTACCCGGGAAAACCTGGACTTTTGCGAGGATGTACTCCATATAGCCGGGCTGGGAATAAAAAGCTTGTCTGTGGAGCCGGTGGTGAGCGCACGTGAGGAGTCCTATTCCATACGGGAGCAGGACCTAGACAGGATATTAAAGGAGTACGACAGACTGTTCGACGAATGCCTAAAAAGGGCCGGGACGCCGGAGGAATTCAGTTTTTACCATTTTAAGATTAACCTTTACAACGGGCCCTGTGCCATAAAAAGGCTTTCGGGGTGCGGGGCGGGAAACCAGTATATCGCGGTGACTCCCGAAGGGGACCTGTACCCCTGCCATCAGTTTGTCGGTGAGAAGAGCTTTCTTATGGGGAACGTATTTGACGGTGTGCTGGACAGTGGAATCGCCGCCGCCTTCCGGGATGCCCACGTGTACAACAAGGAAGACTGCAGGGACTGCTGGGCAAGGCTGTGGTGCAGCGGAGGATGCCACGCCGGTTCCCTAAAGATGACTGGCAGCTTGCTTAAAAGCTATCGTGTTGGCTGTGAGATGGAAAAAAAGAGAATAGAATGTGCGATAGCCCTTGAAGTGTTGTCAAGACTTAAAGGGGGAGAGCGATGATAAAAGGGTACAAAGGCAAGGAACCGCAAATAAGAAGCAGTGCCTTTGCCGCCGAGGGCACAATAATAATAGGAGATTTTTACATGGGCGAATACTCCAGCCTTTGGTATGGGACAATAGCAAGGGCGGATGTGGACAGTATAATTATAGGCAGCTACACCAATATCCAGGACGGGTGTATAATACACTGCAGCAGCGGTTTTCCAACGGTGGTGGGCGACTATGTCTCTGTGGGGCACGGGGCTGTGCTGCATGGGTGCAGGGTTGAAAACAACTGCCTTATAGGTATGGGTGCCGTTGTAATGGACGGAGCAGAAATAGGCGAGTATTCAATAATAGGTGCAGGGGCTCTCATTACACCCGGCAAGAGGATTGCACCCGGATCGGTGGTTATGGGCTCTCCGGGAAGGGTGGTAAGGAGCATCACTAACCGCGAGAAAGAGAAGATAAGGCAAAGGGCACAAAAGTATGCAGAACTGGCAAGGGAGCATTTGATAGTTTGATTGACGAGTATTTATGTCAGTAATATAATGTTTCTATCAACCGAAGATGCGAGGGGGAAGGAGAATATGAATCTGAAACGGACAGTGATTTTTGTGGCCGTAGTGCTGGTCATAGGGCTTTCGGCCTATACTTTGTCCTTTGGAGCCAGTGTGGGAGATTACGACATCATCCCGGTCAGGGATGCAATAAAATACGGCCTGGACCTAAGGGGTGGGGTATATGTTGTGCTGGAAGCGAGGCCAAATGAAGGCGAGACTGTAACCGGTGAAGTTTTGGATAGGGCTGTTGCCACCATAAGGAACAGGGTGGATGCCCTTGGGGTAAGCGAGCCGGTTATTGCAAAACAGGGAGAAAATAGGATAAGGGTTGAACTACCCGATGTAACCGATAGCGAGAGAGCTGTGGAAATTATAGGCAAAACTGCACAGCTTAAATTCTTAGGTCCCGATGGAAATGAGGTGCTTACCGGCCAGAACGTGCGGAACGCCGAAGCGGTATACCAGACGAATCCCTCGGGCTTTAAACAGGCAGTGGTATCGCTGGAACTGGATTCCGAAGGCGCAGATAGCTTTGCCGATGTTACCGGCGCAATAATGGAAATAGAAGATGTTCCCGGATACCAGCCGGAGAGGTCCATTTCTATTGTACTGGACGAAGAGGTAATATCCGCACCGGAAGTAATGGCTCATATCACCGATGGCAAGGCGGTGATTGACGGTATGCGCGATATAGAAGCGGCTGCGGAGCTTGCAACGCTGATAAAAGCCGGTGCGCTGCCGGTAGACCTGGAGACTGCGGAAATAAGGGCGATAGGTCCCACCCTTGGAGCAAATTCCCTTGAAAGGAGCGTTAGGGCGGGCCTTATTGGCATATTGCTTGTTATGGTGTTTATGATTGCGTACTACAGGATTCCCGGGCTGGTCGCTGACCTAGCCCTTGTTATATATATAATGATAGTGCTGCTGGTTCTTGTATCCATCAACGCGGCTCTGACTCTGCCGGGGGTGGCGGGGCTGCTGCTTTCAATAGGCATGGCGGTGGACGCCAACGTTATTATATTTGAGAGGCTGAAAGAGGAATTAAGGAATGGAAAAAGCCTGCGGCCTGCCATCGATGCAGGGTTTAAAAGAGCCTTTACCACCATACTGGATTCCAATGTAACCACATTAATAGCGGCGGCGGTTTTATTCTATCTGGGCGCAGGACCGATTCAGGGGTTTGCCGTAACGCTGTCCATTGGTATTATTACCAGCATGTTTACCGCCATAGTGATAACCAGATTGCTACTTAAACTGGTTGTGGGGATGAATATTACAAAAAACACTAAACTGTTTGGGGCATAGGGGGTGAAAAGGATGAAAATATTTGAAAAAAGAAAGCTGTGGTTTGGAATATCCGGGCTAATTATACTGGTCGGGCTGGTATTCACATTGATAACGGGACTTAACTTAGGAATCGATTTTACCGGGGGCACAATTATCCAGATTGACCTAGGCAAGACCTTTACCGCCCAGGAGATAAGGGAAATAACCGACGGATTTGATAAGGAGGCAGCCATAACCTATGCCGGGGAAGAAAGGACCCAGGTACAGATAAAGACCAAGCTGGATTTGTCCGAGACCGAGAGGGCCGAAATATTCGACCAATTTAAGGACAAATACGGCCTTGATGCAGGATCCCTGGTTTCCATGCAGAAAGTTGGCCCGACTATAGGTGACCAGTTAAAAAAACAGGCATTTATTTCACTGGCGGCTGCGGCTGTGGGTATGCTTCTCTATATAACCTACAGATTTGAGTTCAAATTCGGTGTTGCGGCAACGGCCGCTCTTTTGCACGATATGCTTATTATGCTGGCGGTGTATGCAGTTATGCAGATTCCCATTAATACATCCTTTATTGCCGCCGTGCTTACAATAGTGGGTTATTCGATAAACGCTACCATAGTAATATTCGACAGGATAAGGGAAAACCGCGGGTTTATGAAAAAGGGAACCTCCCTCGCAGAGCTAGTGAACCTGAGCATTAACCAGACGATAGCCCGTTCGATGAACACTTCCCTTACCACCCTGCTTACCATAGGCATGATATATATTCTGGGTGTCAGCGCAATAAAGGAGTTTGCACTGCCGCTTATAGTGGGAATACTAAGCGGAACCTATTCATCGGTATTGATAGCCGGTCCTTTGTGGGCTGTCTGGAAGGGTAAAGAAGGACCCAAGGCTGGAAGAGCGTAATAGAATATTACGTAGGCTTCATGAAACCTAATTGGGTTTGCATATTGGCTGAAACGTCCGAAGCTGTTTTTACGCTTATGTTAAGCATCGGGGCTTTTTTTGATAATGGAAGGATTCTGCTCCCTTCCGGCGAATAAGTAGAATATATTCGTTGCGGGGGTGATATGGATGCAGCTTACGTATATATTTGCACTGCTGTTTGCGCTGGTGGTGGCCATATTTGCACTGCTAAATGCACAGCCAGTTACGGTGGATTTTGTATTTAATGAGTTTCAGATTTCGCTTGCCCTGGTAATACTGGTCTCCGCCTTCGCCGGAGCAATTATTCTTGGTTTTTTGGGATTATTTCGCCAGGTTAAAAAGGGCTTCAAATCCAGGGAAATAAATGCAAAGATAAAAAACCTGGAGGAGCAGAATAAGAATACCGGGGAAAAGCTGGCGATAGCCGAGGCAGAACTTGAGGTTGCAAAGGCAGGCATTTCTGAAAGAGACGAGCAAATTAAGGCCCTGGATGACAGTCTCGCTGAAAGGGACGGGCGGATAAAGGTCCTAACTGAAAATATTGCTGAAAGGGACGGACGAATTAGGGCACTAACCGACAGCCTTGCAGAAGGGGAGGAGAATGAAACCCCATTTAAGGGCGAAGAAGAATAGAACAGGTTTTATGAGGAAGCGGTATATTGAATACGGCTTCCTGTTTTTTTTCATCATTTGATATGCGCGTTGGTTTAAACTATAATAGTGTATATTAAGCTTAGGAGATGCAGCTATGTTTCACAACAAAAAATGGACTTGTGACAATCCTGACGGAGCAAAGGTAAGGGAACTGGCCGGGGCGATGGATATTACTCCAATCTTGGCAGCGGCCCTTGTGAACAGGGGAATAGAGACGGTGCGAGAAGGGGAGCGTTTTTTGCATCCCCGGCTTGACCATCTTTTTGATCCATTTCTTATGCCGGATATGGAAAACTCCGTTGAAAGGATAATACTTGCACTGGACCGGGGAGAAAGGATTTGTATATACGGCGATTATGACGTTGACGGTATAACGTCTGTTTCTTTTTTTATGCGTGTATTGAAGGCTGCCGGGGCGGATGCCTACTTTTATATCCCAAGCAGGATGGAAGAGGGGTATGGGCTTAACGCCAAGGCGGTACGTGAAATCCAAAAGTCGGGCACCGGGCTTATTATTACCGTCGACTGTGGGATTGCATCCTATGATGAGGTTGAACTTTGTAATCAATGCGGAATGGACGTAATAGTAACCGACCATCATCTGTGCCAGGATAGACTGCCTCCGGCACTGGGAGTGATTAACCCACGGCGGAGCGACAGCGAGTACCCCTTCAGTGACCTTGCCGGTATTGGGGTAGCGTATAAGCTGTGCACCGCTTTTGAAACGGCAATGCAAAAAAGAGGTACGCCTATAGGCCAAACAGGTGATACTACTGTGTGTGAAAGTATGCTTGACCTGGTAGCCCTTGGGACGGTGGCGGATATCGTTCCCATTATCGGAGAAAACAGGGTACTGGCAAGTCTGGGGCTAAAACAGATGGCACATTCAACCAACACCGGACTTAGGGCCTTAATAAAAGTGGCAGGTATAGCGGGCGGTCAGATAAGCACCGGTCAGGTAGCCTTTGGGCTGGCACCCAGGCTTAATGCAGCGGGAAGGCTTGCTGATGCCAAAAAAGGGGTAAGGTTGCTGCTGGAGGAGGACCGGGAGACTGCTCTTTTGCTGGCAAAGGAAATGGATGCACAAAACAGGGAAAGGCAGGCAGTGGAAAGCGAAATATTCGAACAGGCGGTGGAATTGGCGGACAAAAGGGCCGGAGACAGCTTGCTGGTTCTGGCCTCCGAGGGATGGCATCCCGGGGTAATAGGTATCGCGGCCTCCCGGATAGTGGAGAGATATAATAAACCCGCCGTTTTGTTTCATATAGACGGAGACGAGGCCCGGGGGTCTGCAAGGAGCATACCTGGCCTGGATTTATACCGGCTGCTTTTAAAGTGCCGACATTATTACAAAAGATTTGGAGGACACAGGCAGGCGGCAGGCCTTACCCTGGAGACGGACAACCTGGAAGAATTTACCAGGGAAATTAACTCCATAACCCGGGAGGCCCTTGAGGGGCTTGAGACAAGGAGTATAATAAATGCGGATGCGGATTTGACCGGTATTTGCATAACGGTAGAGGATGCGGAAGCACTGGAACTGCTGGAGCCCTGCGGCTGCGGCAACCCATCACCCCTTTTCGTAAAGCGGCACATAGAAGTAAAATCCGCAAAAAGGGTGGGAAAGCAAAGGAATCATTTAAAGCTTATGGCATCTGAAGGGGACGTAAGGCTTGATTGTATAGCCTTCCGGTGGAGGGAGGACGGCTGGCCGGCAGCCGGTCAGGAACCCGACATAGTGTTTTCGCCAAGGGTCAACAACTGGCTTGGCAGTAAGGGGCTGCAGCTGGTACTTAGGGATATAAAAGACCTTTCAAAGGAAGAAACCTTCCTGAAGGGCTGGTATAAAAGCCTGATGGGTATGTATGATCGAGATGTAGCACTGCCGGAAGCCGGGGTTATTCTGTCCGATTTGGAAATACAAAGGGTGGGCTGCTGGCTCCCTTTGGTGAGGGACTTGTTTTCTAAGTCCACCGGAAATTTGCTGCTGCTAAACGGGTATAAAGGAGTATTGAAAGCGGTTTCAATGCTTTCAATGTATCCTAATACGGAGGTGGTATTTGGCCGACTCGAGGGCTATTCTGAGGATAAGAATTTTGTGGTGGTGCAGCCATCTTCCTTCGAAAAAATTAAGGAATGTAAGGGGGACATGTACTTTTTAGCCTGGTCGGTACTGCCAGCACAGTTTAGAGCCATAGCCGACATGCGGAATAACCGGCGTGTGATGCTGGTAGACGAAGGTGCCCGCTGCTTGAAGGATGAGTTCCTTGACATACTACCTGACCGTGAGGTGCTGGCGGCTGTCTATCGTATGACCAAAAGAAAAGAGGGTCTAAACCTAGATGAGATGATTAGGCTGATCATGAAAAGGGGAATAAACCCTGCTAAAACGTTGCTGGCGGTGGAAGGGTTGAAGTCGGCAGACCTTATTAATGAGAGGGACTGTGGCCTTTTTTTGCTTCCGGCTCCGGAAAACAAGATAAAGCTTCATGACATTTCTGCCTTTAACATGGTAAGATTCATGGCCAGTGCTGCCGGAGACTGCTTTGAAGCTGTGAAAAAGTGTATTTTTGATATATAATATTCCCCAAGGACTATATATAACGTGATAAAGACTTTACACAACCGTCATCCTGAGCCATTCTGTCATCCTGAGCGAAGCGAAGGATCTTTCGGAAGGCAAATAAAGATCCTTCGGTCGTTCCTCCTTCAGGATGACACATCTTATGTAACTTTATCAAAACTTTATATATAGTAAGAAGAATTGTGGGTGAGCGTGCATGCTGGAAAAGCTTATGAACAAAATTAAACAGTACAACTCCGATATGGATTTAGAGTTTGTAATAAAGGCCTACAACTATGCCCAGCAGGCCCACGAGGGTCAGAAGAGAGTATCAGGGGACCCCTATATTAACCATCCTGCCCATGTGGCGATGATACTGGCGGAACTCGAACTGGACCTTAGCACAATAGTGGCGGGGATACTCCATGATGTTATTGAAGATACGGCATCCGCCATGCAGGATATTGAAAGGGAATTCGGAAGTGAAATTGCACAATTGGTGGACGGCGTTACAAAGCTGGGCAGGATACAGTACCAGACAAAGGAAGAGGAACAGGCGGAAAATCTACGCAAGATGTTCATAGCCATGGCCAAGGATATTAGGGTAATCCTTATCAAGCTGGCAGACAGGGTACACAATATGAGGACCCTTGGGTATCTGCCTGAGATAAAAAGAAAAGAAAAGGCAAAGGAGACCCTTGAGATATATGCCCCTATAGCCCACAGGCTTGGCATGTCAAAGGTCAAGTCGGAACTGGAGGACCTCGCGCTTAGGCACCTTGACCCGAAGGGGTACTATGAACTTGTGGAAAAGGTTGCAAAGAAACGGCTGGAGAGGGAAGAATATATTAAGAAGGTTATTACCGAGATCCGGGGAAAGCTTAAAGAGATGGACATACACGGCAGGATTGAGGGCAGGCCCAAGCATTTTCACAGTATATACAAAAAAATGGTTTACCAGAACAAAACCTTTGAACAAATTTTTGACCTCACAGCCATAAGGATAGTAGTGGATACAATTAAGGACTGTTACGGAGTGCTGGGGACCGTGCATGCCATGTGGAAACCGATTCCAGGTCGGTTCAAGGACTATATAGCCATGCCCAAGCCCAACATGTACCAGTCGCTTCACACTACGGTTATAGGTCCCGAGGGGGAGCCGCTGGAGATACAGATAAGGACTTGGGAAATGCACAGGATATCCGAATACGGTATTGCAGCCCACTGGATGTATAAAGAGGGTAAAAAGAACCAGGACGAGTTTGACAAAAAACTCTCTTGGCTTAGGCAGTTTATGGAATGGGAAAGGGATACAAAGGACGCAAGGGAGTTCATGGAAACCCTTAAAATTGACCTTTTTACCGACGAAGTCTTTGTGTTCACGCCCAAGGGAGAGGTAATCGACCTTCCAAACGGCTCCACACCGATAGATTTTGCTTACAAAATACACAGCGGTGTGGGTAATTCCTGTGTCGGGGCAAAGATAAACGGTAAAATAGTGCCCCTTGAATACAAATTAAAAAACGGTGACATTGTAGAGATACTGACTTCCTCCAACTCGCCGGGCCCCAGCCGGGACTGGTTAAAGATAGTCAAAAGCTCCTCGGCTAGGAACAGGATAAGGCAATGGTTCAAAAAGGAGCGTAGGGAAGAAAACCTGGAAAAGGGTAAGGAAATATTTGAAAAGGGTTTAAAAAGGCAGGGATATACAACCGGTGAAATACTGCGCCCCGAATGGATAGACAAAGTATTGAAAAGGTTCGGACTTCATAATATGGGGGATTTATACGCTACGCTGGGTTATGGTGGACTGTCCTTAAACCAGGTGCTGGGCCGGTTTAAGGAGGAGATACGAAAAGAGAAGGCTGCAGAGGAAAAGAAAGCGGATATAAGTACGATACCCCAGGAAAGCCCGGCGAGAAAGGAGCGGCCTGACCCGGGAACCGGTGTTGTTGTTAAGGGTATTACAAATATAATGGTAAGGTTTGCAAAATGCTGTAACCCAGTGCCGGGGGACGAGATAATAGGCTACATCACAAGGGGCCGTGGAGTATCGGTACACAGGCTGGACTGCGCCAACGTGGGAGAGCACATGGGAGACCCCCGCCGTTTGATAGAGGTTGAATGGTATACCGACGAAAGCAAAGGGGTTTCTTATATGACCGACCTGCAGATTAAAGCCTTCGATCGGGCCGGCCTTATATCGGATATTACCGGTGCTGTGACCGAGGCAAAGCTGCCGGTTAAGGCCATTAACGCACGGGCTAACAAGGACAATACGGCGGTTATAAACATGACTTTGGCAATAAATGACACTGCCCAGTTAAATCAGCTTATTAAGAAGATTAAGACTGTGGAAAGTGTAAGCGAAGTATTCAGGATGAAGGGATAGATACGGAGGGTTTTAAAATGAGATCTGTAGTTCAAAGGGTTTCAAAGGGCAGGGTAACGGTGGAAGGACGGGAAGTAGGCAGTATAGGGAAGGGCTTTGTGGTGCTTCTTGGAGTATCTGGTGACGATGGCCGGGAGGACGTGGAGTATCTGGCGGACAAGATTGTAAACCTTAGGGTTTTTGAGGATTCCGAAGGCAAGATGAATCTTTCACTCAAAGATGTGGGCGGCGACCTTTTGGTTATATCCCAGTTTACGCTGTACGGCAACTGCAGGAAGGGCAGAAGGCCCAGCTTTACCGATGCCGCGCCTCCGGATATGGCAGAAGAGTTGTACAATGAATTTGTAAAAGAGTGCAGGCAAAAAAACGTAAGGGTAGAAACCGGGCAGTTCCAGGCTCATATGAAAGTGGACCTTATAAACGACGGGCCGGTAACCCTTATTATACATAGCAAAAGGGAAGCATAGGATCGGTTCTTTTGCTCCTAAAAGGAGGGAATAGTATTTGATACTTGAAAGGATAACCGCGGGCATATACGCAACAAACTGTTACATTATAGGGTGTGAAAGTACAAAGAAGGGGATTGTTGTTGACCCCGGCGGGGATGCGGGGCGGATAATGCAGGCGGTGGGGAAAAAAGGCCTTGACATCAGCTACATTATTCTTACCCACGGGCATTTTGACCATATTGGTGCCCTTAAAGAGGTAAGGGACCGCACAAAGGCAGAGGTGGCTATACACTCTGAGGATGTGCATATGCTGCAGGACCCGGGCAAAAGCCTGGCGGTGCTGACAGGGGGAGGCACCGGAACGGTTTCCGCCGATATATTGCTAAAAGATGGCGACCTTCTGGAAGTGGGGGACCTTAGGTTGGAGATATTACATACCCCCGGTCATACCCAGGGAGGTATATGTATAAAAATAGGCGATGGTGTTCTGATAAGCGGTGATACCCTGTTCGCTGGCTCGGTGGGAAGGACCGACCTGCCGGGGGGAGACTTTGACAGTCTTATGTACTCAATAAAAACAAGGCTTGTTAAGCTGCCGGATGATACAAAAGTGTACCCCGGCCACGGCGTTGCTACCACAATCGCAAGGGAAAAAGAGAAAAATCCTTTCCTGGCCGGCGATTATTACTAAGGATAATCCCTGTATTTCAGGCGATACGGAAAAAATATGCATCCCCGTCTGAGGCAGGACAGAAACCCAAAAGAGGGGCTGTTTGCCGTGCAGGCTGACGAGTTAAGGGAATAACCCCGAGCGTAGTGGTTACAATAATAAAAATGCGTCCGGGAGGTTAATTATGAAGGGGCTACGCAGGTATACCAAAGCCGGTATGAATAAAACCATTGAGGATATCAATTTTCACGAGTTCTATCAGATGATGGAGCAGGGTTTAACCCATATGGAGATAGCAGAGCAGCTGGGAATAACCGAAAAGGCGGTAGGCTGGCTGGCAAAAGAAATAGAAAAGGATGTTTAGTATGATAAGGGTGTTTACCGAGGGGCATGATTATTATTATGAGGTTGCGGATATTCTGGCAAACTACTGCCGTAGAGATGATATAGAGTTTGTAAAAGAAAAGGTTCCGGCCGCGGGCCGGAGCCTTTTTGTACATAGCATGCTTAATCCTCATCCCGACGGGGTAGACCTCCAATGTTCTATTACTGGCGATGGCGGGACGGTAACGAAAACAGATCGGTTTAGGCCTTCCCGCGGCGATAAATTGGAAATTAGAAAGCAGTATAAAAGGTACGTTAAGCATAACCTGCTTAAGGCGGCGGAGGAGTTTTTCGACAAAAGTTTGCCCTGGGGAATACTAACCGGTATAAGACCGGTGAAAATGATACATAAGCTGATGGACCAGGGCTTGGGGGAGGAGGATATTAAAAAGCACCTTACGGACTTTTACAGACTGGCACCGGAAAAAGTGCGCCTCGGGCTGGAAATAGCAAGAACCGAGAGAGAGTTTATACTTCCCTATGACCCGCAAAAGGTAAGCGTATACATAAGCATACCCTTTTGTCCCACCCGTTGTTCCTACTGCTCCTTTCCGTCCAATGATATTTCAAGATGGAGCGATTTTACCGATGCGTATGTGGAGTGTCTGACGGACGAAATAAGGGCTGCCGCAGCAGCCCTGAAAGAGCACGGCCTTACCTGTGACACAGTATACATAGGTGGAGGCACACCCACCTCTTTAAGCCTGTCCCAGTTGGAAAGGCTTTTTGAAAGTGTAGGTCAAAACTTTATAGACTCTGGTACAAGGGAGTTTACCGTAGAGGCGGGACGGCCGGATACGCTGGATAGAAGAAAACTGGAATTAATAAAAGAATGCGGGGCAACCAGGATTAGTATAAACCCCCAGAGCATGAATTTCTCCACCCTCGAAAGGATAGGTAGGAAGCATACTGTGCAGGATATAATAGACGCCTTTGAGATGGCAAGAAGAGTCGGTCACAGTAATATTAATATGGATATAATAATGGGGCTGCCGGGGGAAGATGAGGGTATGGTGGCAAACACGCTGGAGCATATAGGAGATTTGAAGCCGGAGGGGGTTACGGTACACACCCTGGCCATTAAAAGGGCCTCAAGGCTGCACGAGGAGGTAGCGGTCGTCGACTGGGTTAACGAAGAAGAAGTGGAGGCTATGATGCAGCGGACTTCCGGGTATTTAAAAAGCATGGGCATGAAACCCTATTACCTGTACCGGCAGAAATACATGGTGAGTAACCTAGAAAACATAGGCTTTTGCCTGCCCCGTTACGAAGGGATATACAATATGCAGATAATGGAGGAAAAACAAACAATAATAGCTCTTGGGGCCGGGGCGGCATCCAAACTGGTATACCTTTCGGAGGATCGTCTGGAAAGGAAACAAAACCCCAAAAGCCTGGAGCATTATTTGGACAGGGCAGGGGATATTGCGGCGGGTTGGAGAGAAACTATTCCCAGGCTGTAACAAGTCGCCGGGTTATAGTTGACACCGGCCGGGTTGTGGACTATAATGGTTTTAAAATCCATACAGGATACAGGTAATGACGGAAAGAGTAGCCGTTTGAAGGCGTATAGGGAAGGGAGGCCGCGACTGAAAGCCCCCGACGTTTAGTAGGCGGTGAAGGACCTTCCCGAGCCTATCGGCTGAAAAATAAAAGTAAGCCGTTACGCAAAAAAGCGTTAATTTTGATGAGCGGGATATAAGTGTATCCAAGCAGGGTGGCAACGCGGGAATACCCCGTCCCTGATGACGATTTTAACCTGTCATTTAGGGACTTTATCATTTTTTGAAGGAGAAAAAGGAGGTAAAGTAATGGCAATAAAAGCACCAAGAGGCACAAGGGATGTACTGCCGGGAGAATCGTACAAATGGCATTACGTTGAAGGCTTGTTCAGAAAAGTGTGCAGTGAATTTGGCTACTATGAAATAAGGACACCCATATTTGAAGACACCGAGCTTTTCCAAAGGGGTGTGGGGGAGACCACCGACGTTGTCCAGAAGGAAATGTACACATTTGAAGACAGGGGCGGAAGGAGCATTACGCTAAAACCCGAGGTAACTGCGCCGGTGGCAAGGGCGTACATAGAGCATAAGCTGTACGCCGATGTGCAGCCGGTAAAGGCATATTACGCCACCCCCTGTTTCAGGTATGAGCGGCCCCAGTCGGGAAGGCTGCGGGCTTTTCATCAGTTCGGCATAGAGATAATAGGCTCACCCTTTGCATCGGCGGACGCTGATGTCATATCCCTTGCAATGCTGTTCTTTGAAAGGCTTGGTCTTAAGGGGCTGGAGCTTAGAATTAACAGCGTCGGGTGTCCCAAATGCAGGAAGGAATACGGCCAAGAGTTAAGGGAGTTTTTAGAAAGCAAGCTGCCCCTTTTGTGCGAGACCTGCAATACAAGGTACCAAACAAATCCCATGAGGATTATCGACTGCAAAGAGGAAAAATGCAAAAGGGCAGTGAAGGGTATACCACTCATGCTTGATTATATATGTGACGAGTGCAGGGAACACTTTGAAAGACTTAAGGAGCATCTGGAAAGCATGGGTCTTAAGTATGTTGTGGACCCCACCATAGTAAGGGGCCTTGACTACTATACAAAGACCGCCTTTGAGATAGTGTCAGAAGATATAGGTTCCCAGGGCACCGTTTGCGGAGGCGGTAGGTACGACGGTCTGGTGGAGGAATGTGGTGGCCCGTCCACCCCGGGAATAGGATTTGGCCTTGGTATAGAAAGGCTGCTGCTTACAATGGAGAGCCAAGATATAGAAATTCAAAAAGATGAAGGTCTTGACCTTTTTGTGGCCAGTATCGGCGATGAGGCGGCAAAAAAAGCGGTAAGCCTGGTATACCGCTTAAGGGCTGCAGGGGTTGCGGCGGAGTGCGACCACATGGGAAGGAGCCTTCGGGCCCAGATGAAATACGCCGACAGGCTGGACGTTAAGCACACAATAGTACTGGGAGACAATGAACTTGAGCAGGGTACTGCAGTTTTAAAGGACATGGAGGGTGACGGAGAGACACAGGTGGAATTGGACGCGCAAAGAATCAAACAAACAATCTTGACTAAAAAAGGGGAGTAAAGGATATGCAGGGATTAAAGAGGACACATATGTGCGGGCACCTGAGCGCCCGGGACAGCGATAGCAGTGTGGTGGTAACGGGATGGGTCCAAAGAAGAAGAGACCTCGGGGGCCTTATATTCCTGGATATAAGGGACAGAACAGGAATAATACAGGTGGTAGCGGATGGTGAAGTATCCGAGGAAGCCTTTGAAACCGCCGGCGTTTTAAGAAACGAATTTGTGGTGGGTATAAAGGGCACCGTTGTCATGAGAAAAGAGGATGCGATAAACCCGAAACTTAAAACGGGTGAAGTTGAGGTTACTGCGGAGGCAATAGAGATATTCAGCAAAGCCCAGACCCCGCCAATATATATAGAGGACAATTCCAATATAACAGAGGCCCTTCGTCTCAAATACAGGTATCTTGACCTTAGAAGGCCGGCCATGCAAAAAAACCTCATGCTGCGCCACCGGGTTACAATGGGTGTGCGTAGATTTCTTGACCAAAACGGTTTTCTGGAAATTGAGACGCCTATGCTCACCAAACCCACTCCCGAAGGGGCCAGGGATTACCTGGTGCCGAGCAGGGTAAACCCGGGTAGGTTCTTCGCACTGCCCCAATCGCCGCAGCTTTTCAAACAACTCCTGATGGCCTCAGGAGTGGACAAGTACTTCCAGATAGCACGCTGTTTCAGGGACGAGGACTTAAGGGCGGACAGGCAGCCGGAGTTTACACAGATAGACATCGAGATGTCCTTTGTGGATATGGATGATATTATTTCGCTAAACGAAAAGCTGATGGCCTATATATTCGAAGAAAACTTAAGTGTTAAGTTGGAAATGCCCTTCAAAAGAATGACCTACAAACAGGCGATGGAGGACTACGGATCGGACAAGCCGGATACGAGGTTTGAAATGAAACTCATTTGTATAAAGGATATAGTTGCCGGCTCCAGTTTTAGGGTGTTTAGCGATACCGCGGACAAAGGCGGCGATATCCGGGGTATTAACGCAAAGGGCTGCGGGGATTCTTTAAGCCGCAGGGAAATAGACGCTCTGGTGGAGTATGTCAGGCAGTTCGGCGCAAAGGGTCTGGCCTGGATTGCGGTGACAACCGAGGGGGTAAAATCTCCAATAGCCAAGTTTCTGTCCCCAGAGGAGACCGGCGCGATAGTTAAAAGGATGGACGGAAAGCCCGGAGACCTTCTGCTTATTGTAGCCGACAGGCCGGGGGTAGTGTTTGATTCCCTGGGAGGGCTGCGGCTTCACCTTGGCAAAAAGCTGGGGCTTATTGATCATGATGCATTCAACTTCCTGTGGGTTACCCATTTCCCGCTGCTTGAATACGATAATGAAGAGCGCAGGTATGTGGCGGTGCATCATCCCTTTACATCGCCGGTGAAAGAGGATATATCGCTCCTTGACAACCATCCCGGGAAGGTAAGGGCCAATGCCTACGACCTGGTGCTAAACGGTATGGAACTGGGCGGAGGAAGCATAAGGATTCACGATACCAAAATGCAGCAGAAAATGTTCGAAGTCCTTGGGTTTACCCAGCAAAAGGCCGAGGAAAAATTCGGCTTTCTGCTTGAGGCCTTTAAATACGGGGCACCACCCCACGGCGGCATAGCCTTTGGCTTGGACAGACTGGTTATGCTGGTGGCGGGTAAGGAAAACATAAGGGACGTAATAGCTTTCCCCAAGACCCAGAACGCAGCCTGTCTTATGACCGGAGCCCCGGCGGAGGCAGACGGAGAACAGCTTAAGGAAATCCATATAAAGCTTGATTTAGAATAAAAACCAATTAATATGTAAAACGCATTAATAATATCACATTTTTTACCTGTCGTTTAAGAGGGCGAAGCCCGAAGAATCTTACTTGGATATAGATCCTTCGCTATCGCTCAGGATGACAAAAAGGCCTCTCAGGATGACAAAAAGGCCGCTCAGGATGATACACTAGGAGATGTAAAGTATAAATGTAGTAAGTTATATTTATGAAATTGTGGGTATTCTATTATTAAGCAAAAATCATCAGGGTTAGGAGGGATAATATGGATAAGGTTGTGGTGTACACAACAAAAACATGACCCCACTGCACAACAGCGAAGGAGTATCTTTCGCAAAAAGACGTGGAGTATGAAGAAAAAGATGTGCAGCAGGACACTCAGGCAAGAAAGGAACTTATGGGGAGAGGCATAATGGCAGTGCCAGTGATTGCCATAGGCGACGAATTCATAGTAGGTTTTGACAAGGCCAGACTGGAGGAAAAGCTTTCCTGACGGGATAACCGATAGTCGAAGGGATGGCTGCATTTTTAGGGTAGCGGTTGAGGATAATAAGACTAAAGCATCTATCAGGGGCCGTTATGGTAAATTGTATTAGTTGAAAAAGAAAAACCACTGTGATATCATAAAAACAAAGCAGAGGAGCAGCCCTGCTGTGTACGTGATTATCGGTATAGTTTTGAGCCAACATTATGACATAGGGAATCTGTACTCTGATTATGGCACATAGGCCTCCTATGAGAGGAAATGTAAAGTACTCAGGAGGATACCCACCTGCGTTAGCAGGTTCAAAACAACCGACCACGGCATAGTGGGGATTTTTTTGTTCCTTTATTTCGATGCGGAGGAATGGTAAGTGGTACATAGGTTTTCAAGGACGGAACTATTAATTGGCAAAGATGGCCTGGAGGTGCTTGATTCCGCAAAGGTGGCGGTATTCGGCGTAGGGGGCGTGGGAAGCTTTGCAGTCGAAGCCCTGGCCCGAGCCGGGGTAGGCGGTCTTGTGCTTATTGACCACGACGATGTGTGCGTTACTAAT
>Ga0172377_10003367_pt1 | contig 16410 bp, 10 predicted proteins | sample Pumphouse3metaG_FD_119749 | JGI IMG/M metagenome (GOLD analysis project Ga0172377, IMG submission 119749) | Leachate microbial communities from a municipal landfill in Southern Ontario, Canada - Pumphouse #3 metaG | ecosystem: Engineered > Solid waste > Landfill > Unclassified | place: Canada...
AATCACCAAGGAATGGAAGCATTACAGCATTCCGCTCAAGCTTTTCGGCAATACCGGCGTGTACTGGGATGTCAAGAATCAGCGCGAAGTGCTGCTCCCGTTCGCCTGGACGAATTTCAAGGGATTCCGTATCGAAGTCCGCAAAGACGAGAACACCGCGTTCAAGGTCTGGATTGATGACATCGTGATTAAAAAGCATGGCCAGCCTTATCAGGGCCCTGCCAACTATCCCTTCCGCAATAAGATTTAAGAGGGTTTATGCGTAAGTATCTTCTTCCCGCGATCCTTATTTCTGCCGCGTCAGCATCCTGGGCTTTGACTACGCCTAACATGGATCCCGATGTGCGTCTGACGCCAGAGGCACAGATTGATACGGTTAACAATCAGGCGGATACCCTGCAGTCGGATATGGAATCCACCCTGCTCGGCAAGGACGACATTCCGCTCGCCGTTTCTGGCTATATGACTTTCCGTTTCCGCAATTCGGATTATTCGAAAGTTTCTCCGTGGACTGAAAGTGACCAGGCGCGCTCTTTCGTGGATGCGTTCCTCAACGTTTCCGTCGTCGCCATGCCGAACTCCTACATGACGCTCTGGACGAATATGTGCTTCCCGTTCGATATGTCCGGCATTTACGCGAATGGCCTCGCGACGCAGCCGACGAACGCACCGACTTCCGATGAACGTGTTCTTTACGATCATTCGACGGATTACTGGACTTCCACGATCAATGAGGAAATGAACTTCGGCACGGATATCCGCGCCGGTGTGTTCGCCGCTTATCTCACGGCGGGTGGCGTCATCTGGGCGAATGCCAGCCCTCTCACGATGTGGGAACGCGAAACCGCGCCCCGCTTCCTGTGGCAGTACGAAACATTCGAAGATGAAAAAACGGTCAGCACCTATTATAAGGAAAAATCTTTCAAGCCTGTGAAAGAAGGTGGCCGCGCATTCTGGACGAACCGTTCCTTTGGCGGCGTGTTCATGAACGTCTATCAGCTTCCGTTCGACATGCAGGCCCAGTTCATGGTGTCCCAGCCGACGGATATGGATGCCGGCACCCGAGATGGTCTGCGTATGTACGGCGGTCAGCCGAGCGAACTCGAAATGTCCGGTGATTATGACTTCCGTGGTCAGGTCTACCATGGTCGTATCGCGAAGACGAAAATCGGCGGCTCCATGACCGTCGGTGCGAACTATATGGGCGTCATTTTTGATAATGCAATTATTTATGAACCGGAATTTTATTCTCAGTTCGTGGACAATGGACAGGAGCCTCGCCTTTTAAATTCACATGTGGCATCCATTGATATCAAAGGCAATATTACTCCGACATTCTTCTTAATGGCGGACGTGGGCCTCAGTATGACGGATTCCGTTATTTTCAATAAGGTCGGTTCCGCATCCAAGGATCCTTCCGGCTATGAAAAGGGCGAGAACCGTTCTTCGCTCGCCACACCGCAACCGGGTGTCTATATCAAGGCGCAGACGAAGTTCCTTGACGGAGCGCTCCCTGTCGTAGGCGAGGCTGTTTATTTCCCCAAGGATTGGTTCTCTCCCTACGGTCTCACGGATCCGTCCCGCTTCCGGAGCTGGCGGAAAGATGAAATGTATTTGAATGCCGGTTCCCTCCGTTATGGTCCGAATATGGTCGGTGTGAATTTCAAGGTAGAACCTGAATTTAACCGGGGTCATTTGAGCGTACAGTATGGTCAGCATCGGCAGGTTGAAGCCGGCGATGATGTGCTGATGTTCAATTATCGCCTGAACGGACGCACGATGTGGGAAAGTACGAATTCCTGGACTCGCTATAAAGCGCTGTTCCGTGCGGATTCCGGCAATGGCGGCTATGGTGAAAGCGCATACAAGGCCCGCCTCGGCGTTCTCACGCCGGAAAGCAAGGCTGTCAAGATGTACCGTCAACAGGGCGGTCTCCGCGGCGGCACTTGGGAAATGTGGGAAGGCTTTGTCGCTTATGAGAATGTAGACCAGATTAAAGATTCGGTTGTTCCGAGCCATGTCAAATGGTCGTCCTACTTCTCTGTGGAAGGCGGCTACGATATTGGCAACTGGTTCAATACGGACCGCACGATTATGATGAGCGGCTATGCGGCGCTTTCCGGAATTTCCAAGACAATCGCACCGATCGCTTACAGTGAAAAACAGACGGATATGCTTCTCTGGAGTTTCTACGGGCAGTTCGAGCCCGCCGTTGCTGTAACTCCGACATTCCACCTAGTCGGCCTTCTTGGACTGGAATCTTTCCGCGCAGAAAACGCTTATACAAAGACATTTGTCAGCGTCAGCGCTGGAAAATCCGAATATGCAAAGCTGATGGATGCCGTCGGCTATTATGAAAAACGTCCGATTAATTATCTGGAAACAGCCGTTGGTCTCGGCTTTGACTGGAATTTCGCAGATCGTGCCGGGGTCCATGTCCGCTATAAATACGCCAGGCATTCGGATGAAACTTTATCTGAGAATGATTGGAACGGGCACTTTGTGTCGGCGGAAACCAAGGTTTGGTTCTAAGGAGAAACCCGGATGAACACGATTTTTCAGAACAATTGCTTTAAAGGTGTTCCGATGATACATAAAATTTTTGCCTCCCTTTTATGTGCTGCCGTAGCGGCGTCCGCAAGTGCGGTCTCCGATAATCAGCGCACTTTGGACCAGAAAGTGGATTCCATACAGGCGAGCCGTGGCGTTCAGATCGGCGGAAGCATCCGCGGGGTCGCGCAGGCGTCTTACTTTAATTCCGATCAGGATAAAGACGGCATCAACAATATGCCGGACGTCGAACGCAATGAATTCGTCAGCGCGGACTTTGATTTCCATTTCCGCCCTTGGGAAATGGTTCGCGCAAATGTCATGCTTCGTCTTGAAGCCGGGATGCAGGATTATTTCTCCTCTCCGTCGAAGAGCATCTCCGCCGGCTGGATGAATGTCGAAGGAAATCTCGGCAGCAATTTCTATTGGGTCGTGGGCGATTTCCGTCAGCAGTACAGTCCTTTGACTTTATATGCGCCGGATGTCGAAATCCTCTATGAACCGAAGGTCTATTCCCGTTCCCGCTATATGGCAAAGGAACAGGCGCTGATCAGCGGCAATCAGCGCAATCTTGAGGGCGTGAACCTTCAGTACCGCCATTTCTTCAATGAATCCGTCGGTGAATTCCGCGCCGAAGGCTTCTTCTCCCGTCTCCGCCGTGTGCAGCAGCTCGATTCCTCCGGTGCTAACGGCAACATTCTTCCGAACGATACGCTTCCCGGTTCCTCCCAGGCTTCCAACATGGATAAATGGGCCGGGGCCTTGAATCTGGAACTATATCCGCTTGGCCGTAACGTAATGGTCGGCTTTACCGGTATGTATATTTTCGATGACAAGCGTTCGTTTTCCTATACATACCGTCACTTGGACGGCGATTTGACCGCTAATTATGTGCTGGAATATGTGAATGCGCACGCTGTCGATCCGCAGAGCACTGCGGTTTATAGCTTCCGGGCTGGCGCCGATGGAGCCGCTCTGCTGCATAACGACGCGCTCATCCTTGATCTGACATCCGAATTCGCGTTTTCAAGGGATGATGTATATCATTCTGTCGTCACTGCAAATTCCACGGAAAGCACGACCGTGGACCGTGTGTCGAAGACATTGAACGGGTATGCGTTCCTCACTTCCGTCAATGCCGGTTATAAATTCGGCGGAAATATGAAAGCGGTCCTTTCCGGCGATGTGGTTGTCAATGACAGCAATTGGTTCAATAACCTTGCGCAGTCCCCACAGTTCTTCCCCCGCCGCATCCTCAACAGCGACAAGGACGGAAACACGATTAAGTATGGTGTGAATTCTCCCTTGTATTCTACGTTTGATGCGCTCTATCATTTTACTCCAAAGTTTTCGCCAGTATCTCCATCTTTGAAAACGGATGATAATGGTATGAAAGATCAGACGAATAGCTACAATATCGCTTCATTCAAAAAATCTTCCTGGACGACGAACGTCTACACCCGCGATGAACTGGCCCTCATCAATTCCATGAGCGACCCCGCCTTGCAGACTGTGCTTCCGAACGGCCTTGCGACGGCGAACCGCACCGGTGTCCGCGGAAATGTGACCTTTGATATGAACGATTACCTTGAGGCTCAGGTCCTGTTCTCCACCTTTACGGAAACGAAAGCGGAAACCGGCTGGGATAAAGCGGACTTCTCGGAATATGGCGCCGGTGCCAAGTGGAATGTATTCAAGATGCTCGGATTCACGAAACCGCTTGAAGTCTCCGGTAGCTATAAGCATACGAACCGCACGCAGGACGGCCTCGCCGGCGGCTCCGCTGAATTGAACTGCGACTTCGTCAACGCCGGGCTTTCCGCTCAGTATCTGCCGCGTCTCGGTGTGACCGCCGGCTTCCAGATGATCAATATGAAACTGAATGACGAGGCGTCCGTTGTCCGCGCAGTCACCGCTCCGGGGAAGAACGTTCCTCTGGTAAAGGGGGTGCAGAAGCAATGGATGGTCGGTCTGGACTATACGCTCGCCGACCATGTGTGGCTCGCTCTGAATTACGGAATGATTTTCGTGGATAATTCGTATAACGTGACCGGCATCGGTTCCGATACGTTCTCGAACGCTGATAATGCCGCTTACACGAATTTACCCAATTACGCTGAACTTACGGCGGGAATGACGACTTACAAGCATTCTTTCTCCGAATCGATCCTTGAAGCCTCCATTAATGTGGAATTTTAAGGGAGGGACTGAAGATGCAAAAGAATAAGGATATGCAAACGATGGCTTTCAAAGTAGTTCTCTTCTGCTCCGCAGTCGCCGCTTTCGCTGCTTCTGATTCGTCTTTGGTGTCACGGCAGACCGGCCTGATGGAAAAACTGGATTCTCTCAATGTGTCCGTCCTCGGCCTCCGTGTGAACGGAACGGCCCGCGGCGGAATGCTTTCGTCGAAAGTATCTTCCGGCCAGATGGACGACAGCGCCACGACGCGTGAAAATCAGGGATATATCGATGCGAACCTGAAACTCACCGCCCAGCCTAGTTCGGAAACGAAAGTCCGCGTAGAACTTCGCCTGCACAAAGACTGGCAGAGCGCCTATGATGAAGATCTCAACCCGGTCATCGGGCACTGGTTCTCCTATGACGGCCTCATCTTGAATAAGAAACTGGCCTTTAACCTTGGCTATATGCGCGTCGGCTACACTCCGCTCACTCTTTATACGCCGCAGACGATCATTCTTCAGGAACCGGAGATCTTTGCGGAACGCCGTATACAGGCGCTTGAGGAGCGCAATCTGGATACCACCTCGAATCGTCTGATGCAGGGGTTGAACGTCGATTATCACCAGGGGCAGCTTGGCATGCTGGATGACATTCATGCCCAGGCGACCGGTGCCCGTATGCGCAACACCGCTAAGAAGTATGACCAGGTGTTCTTCGATTTTGACTGGTCTGACCGTTATATGATTGCTGGTCGCCTCGGCGCTTCCGCCTATGGCGCGGATCTCGGCGTTAACTACGTTAACGTTTTTGACCGCCGCAAGAGCACTCGCTCTCATAAGATGGACAAGTCGGATACGCTCATATATGATGACAATTCCGTTTATAGCATTGACCTTGGCTTTAATTCGGATAAATATCTTCAATTGCCGGTATCTGTCGGGATGAACGCTGAAATGGCTTTCTCCCATTGGAATGCCGATCAGGAATATTATACTACGCGGAGCGATACGGATTATTATTTGGTGCCGGGAGTGTATCCGGATGCCGGCGGAAACCTGGATACCGCGACGATGTATGTTGTTCAGGAAGCATCGCCAACGGATGTCCTTGAAACGAAAGATTTAGCAAATACGGATGGGCGTGCCTTTTACTTACAGCCATTTGTTAAAGGCTCTATCTCCAAATTGGATTTCGATGTCACCGGCTTATACTTAAATAATAATAGCGATTTTTGGTCAGAGCAGGCATCGTCTCCTGTTTATTGGGGTAATACATCTATCTTGAATGCCGGCACGAATTATTCTTCAACGGATGCGACTTTGCTTTCGGCTTTCCGGTCCGGTAATTTGGAAAATCTTTATTTCTCTGTGTACAACACGAATGTATTGCAACTGGGAAATTTAATGACATCTTCCAAGACATCTCCTCTTTCTAACTTTTCTAGCTCTGTCCGGGATGCTAATTCGGAGTCTCAATTTGCCTATTCCCGGCTGTATAACAATTACAAGCTCGGACATTTTTATCGCAATGGTTACGACGCATCCACGCTTAAGCGTTATGAAGCCGTCGCCGCTCTGTATCTAATGGATCCTTCCGTGAATATGGCTCTGCCGTTCGGCTATGCGACTCCGGACCGTAATGGCTTTGCGCTTAATTTGAACGGTGGATGGAACGATTTCTTGGACGTGAATGTCCGTTACGCTCAATATAAGGAAGATGAAATTTCCAATACCCTTACACAGTACGCCTTCGGCGCCGGCGTTGATATTGCGGAGATCGTGGGACTCGGGCGCACGATCAAGGTGCAGGGTTCCTACGAGCACAATTCGGAGAACAAATACTTCGAACGTAAGACGGACCGCATCGTGGCTGGCGCCACGGTCGATGTCTGGGGACCGGTTTCCCTTCTCGCCGGTTATCAGAACGTGACAAAGAAATTTGGCATTCCTCTTATGGTTTCAAGTTTTGCAAGCGTAAACAAGATTGAGGAAAGTCTGTTCTTGGTCGGACCGCGTGTCAAGATTGCGCCGGCTTCTTATCTCTCTCTTCAATACGGCTTGCTGGGCAATACCGTGACTTATATGGCGACAGCGTCCGATGGTACGGTATCTTCCCGGAAACTGGATATTGACAAGAATATCATTATGGGCGACGTCACGGTCGTGTTCTAATGGAGATAGCTATGAAAAACTTTTTGAAAATAACTTTTGTGTTTCCCGTCTTGGCGTTGATGGCCTGTTCGTCAATGGATGTGGACGATGCCGATGCTGATAATTGGCCTTCGGATTTTAAGGCGAACGAGTATGCGCAAATCAATCCGATTCTTGTCAATTTACAGATTATAGATGACATCGTCATTTATAATAATGAATGGAAGGCGAAGCTGTATGCCGCGGCTGCGAATTCAACGGATTCCGCTAATGTCAAATTAGCGATAAGCTCGGACTCTTCCGAATTCTTTGCCGATACGGCGAATCTGCACACGATTTTTTCAACGTATGCGGGTTATCCTGATTCTTCGTGGACCGGCTATGAATCATCGCCTGCCGTTGCGAAAACCGCTTTTTTGTATAAGTTCAACTATTTAGGAAAGAGCTCCGCAGAAGGCTTGACTTCCATGCGGCTTTTTGCGGCTGACACGACAGCGCTCAAATTGCAATATGTTCTTTATGGAGAGGTAGAAGGCCGGCCCTATCGTTATTGTAAAGCCAATGAGGCGAAGACTCTTCGCTCTCTTTCCCAGACTGCTTCGATTTCTGCGAAAAGCGGTATTCCTGATTACCGCCCGAATTATTATTGCTGCAATGCGGCGGAAGGTTCCGCCTGCACCGATGATTCCCAGATCTATTTGATTCAACAGTGAGAAGACCATTTATGAAATTCAAATATCTCGCTCTTGCCCTTGGCTTTGCTTTTCTGACCTGCGCACAGGCTGCCGGGCCGAAAGTTGTCGGCTATTATCCTTACTGGGTGCAGTATTCTCAGTTCCTCCCGAAGGATGTCCAGTTTAACCGTGTAACGGACATTCATTATACGTCACTCACGCCGTCCGAAGCCGGAGAGCTTGCTTTCGCGGACGAAACGGACGCGGAACATTTCAAAGATCTCGCGAAGCTTTCGAAAGAAAACGGAGTGAATCTCGTCGCCGTGCTCGGCGGTGCCGATGCCGACGCCAATCTTAAGACTATCGCAGCCTCCGCCGATCTGCGTTCCGCTTTCGTGGCGAGCGCGCTCAAATGGGCTGGGGACTATGGTCTTTCCGGCGTGGAACTGGACTGGCAGAACCTTACCGCTGAAGACGCTGAAAACTATAAGGCCTTGCTGAACGCCCTTCTCGAAGGTTTCCGCGGCAAGGGCTCCGTTTCCGCTTCCGTATATCCGTTCGCTTCCGCGGACGCTTATGATGCGGCGACGCTCAACGAGCTGGATTATGTGACCGTGTTCGTCGGGGACCGTATGACGGACGCCGAAGCGCTTCTCAAACCCAATGCGAGCGGTACTGATTTTGCCACCGCGCTTTCCATGATGGCGGGAAAGGGCGTGAACAAGGATAAGCTCATTCCGGTGATTCCTCTGTATGGCAAGTCCTTTGCGGAAGCCAAGGGCCTCGGCACGGCGCAGAAAGGCGTCGGCAGCGGCAATGACGGCATCCTTTCTTACAAGGATCTGATGACGAAGTTTGACACGCCTGATTACAAGGTCTCCTTCGATGAAGCGACTCAGTCTGAAGTCGCGGTGAGCAATATGGAAACCATCGTGTTCATGGGCATCCCTTCCGTGGATGCCGTTGCGAAACTCGTCAAGACCGAAGGCTATGGCGGGGCGGCCGTGTTCGATCTGAGCGAGGACCATTCCGAGCCGCTGGTGTCACTGCTGGTGACGATCGGTCTGCAGCTCCGTCCTGATGTTCAGTACGTGCAGAAGAAACATTGAGATATACTTTTTATAATTTTGCTCCGCTGAAAAAAGTGGGGCTTTTTGTTTTATGCGCCGTGGAATCCGTGATGCTGGTTACGCTTGTAACCTAAACATTACGGAAAAAGAGAGCCGTTGTTTAATAAGAAAAGATAATTTAAGAGGAAAATCTATGATGAGAGGACTTTCTATGCTGTGTAAAAATTTTAAAGTGATTTTGGCTGCGGTTGCGTTTGGAGCTTCGTTCCTTTGGGCTGACGCTTTATCGGCGACGCCGAAGCGTCTCGGACCTGTGCAATATTATGGTGCTATTCATACGAGCGGGAAAAAACTTATCGGCGCGAAGAACAACAAGGAAGTTGTTCTCCACGGTCTGAGCCTTTACTGGTCGGACAAGACCGGTCTCGATTATTACAACAAGAACGTCCTGTCCTGGCTGGTGTCCAATCTGAAGATTGACGCCATCCGTTTCGCGATGGGCGTGCATTATTACAGCAGCGACGGCAGCACTGGTTCCGCCCTTGATGACGCTTATTCCTATTACGGCAGTCCGTCCTCGTATCTCGGGTATATCGATGCGATGGTGGAAGCCGCCGTTGAAAATGACATCTATATCATCATTGACTGGCATAGCCATCGCGCTCATCTGGAAACAGATCTCGCCAAAACGTTCTTTGCGACCATCGCTCAGAAATACGCGAATATTCCGAACGTGATTTTCGAAATCTACAATGAGCCGGTCGACGGTAACGGCGGAACGTGGAGTAACGTCAAAACGTATGCGAATACGGTGGGCTCGACCATCCGTCAGTATTCACAGAACTTGATCATCGTCGGTACGCCTGTCTGGTGCCAGCAGCCTAGCCAGGCCGCGGCGTCTCCTCTTTCCCTCACGAACATCGCTTATACCTTCCACTTCTATGCGGCTTCGCATTCCGTGAGCGGTTATTCGTCGAGCGTGACTGCGACCCGTAATGCCGGCTATCCTGTGTTCGTCACGGAATGGGGCACGACTTCCGCGGATGGCTCCTCCTCTGTGAATACGAGTGAGGCTTCCAGCTGGACCACGTTCATGGATAACAACAACATCAGCAATATGAACTGGTCTGTCCGTGAATATACCGGTCATATCGATAGTAAGACAGAACTTTCCGCCTTATTTCAGGGTTCCGTTGCTTTGAATACCGCGGCGCTTCTTAATGCTGCCACTTATACGACTTCCGGTAACTTTGAAAAGACATATTTGCTGTCCAAGGCGCGCTCCTGGACGGATTCCGCGGTTTCCGGGAAACATTCCGGCTCCTGCGCCTTTACGAATACGACGGTCGCTGACACCATTTCTTCTCTTCCGTCCCTTCTGAAATCCGGCTGCACTTATACGTCGAGCAATACCTCCGCCGTGACGGTCAGCGGAACTACGGTGACTATCGTGGGCGACGGCTACTCGATTCTTACAGGCAATGACGGCTCCCAGTCCGTCATCACGGTCGCAAACGTGCCTTCCCAGACATTCAACGTTTATAATGTGACATGCCATTTAAATGGCGCATGTAATTATAGTAATGCGAAAAATTATTCTCAGACAGGAACTTTGGAACAGCTGATATCAAAGACAGGGCAGACTTCGGAAGGATCTCCGGTTACATTTACATCGTCCGATCCGAGTATCATTTCTGTAGAAAAAAAAGCGTGTTCCGATGCATCTTTGTGCGTATATATGGGAACGGGAACCTATTATTTCTATCTATTTAAACAGCTGGGTTCCGTTCAGGTGCACATGACTGCTCCTGCCGTGACCGGCTATAAGGCGTTGGACACCACGGTGACGATTGCGTTTGAGAAAAATTTAAATAGCGTGTATTCCGAGTTCCGGGATAGGAAAGTTGCGCTTAATAGTACGACAAAGAATGTTTTGCCGGATACGACATTGCATGAAAGCCTGCAGGTGACTTATACTTTTAGCGATAATCAGCAATACTTACAGAAGAGCGGCTCGTATCTTGTTGCAGGAAATACAAGCGCAATTGTGTATATCACGGCATCAGCTCCGGAAACGGAAACTTATTTGCCGTATTCCAAGACGATAAAAGTGATCGCCGGCGATAGTGCAAGCGCTATAACGTCACTTCCTTGGCAGAATGCGGTGCCTTATTCATCTTTCAACGCTTTTGTCATTTTGAATTCGCAACTGTTGCTCCAGTTGCAGCAGGATGGTCTTGTCGATGTGCAGGTCGTGAATGCCAAAGGACAGGGAAAATTCAATTATCACAAGCATTTGACGATGGGCGAGCATCTATTGCCTACGATGAATTTAGAAGCGGGTTCCTATTTTATCCGGGTAAAGCATAATGGTGTCAGCAAAACAATTCTATGGAATAAGAAATAAAGGATCGTAATACAGCAGCCTGTAAAGACATAAACAAAAAGCACTTGAAAAGGATACCTGAAAGGGTGTCCTTTTTCATGATTCTTTCGCCGGTATTAGCATTCTTCCCGATGTCGTAAATGGACAGATTAGGTGAGACTACTGTCTGTGTCGGGGGACATCGGGGGCGTTCTTTTTTACGTGCTGCGTGTATTTCTTTTGGAAATGCATTTCCTACAAAGGAACAGCAAAAGCGCTTCCGGATGGTCCGGAAGCGCTTTGAAGAATAAAACTTTCTACAGATGCTTCTTTTTAATGAGCGAATTTGAGCGTCTTGACCGCGTAGCCGTCGGCGACGCGTGCAATGAGCACTCCGCGGGGGAGGCTCGCGATGGAGAGCGTCCCGCTGCCGTTGATCGCCTTTTGCTGCAGCAGGGTGCCGCTCATTGAATAAATGCGGAGATTTGCATTGCCGGAGAAGCCGCTGTACTGGAGCTCGTTTCCTGCGCTGCGGAGAGCGCCATTGGTGAGAGGCGCTCCGCTCTTGATAAGCTGCACTCCGGCCGGGAGTACGCTGTTGCCGCTCGCATCCAGGAACTGGACGTCTTTGACGCTGAAAGAGCCGTAGCCGCCTTTCGCCATTTTCGGCTCGAACTTCACGCCCCGGATTTTAGCGAGCGTTTCGGAACGGGAAATTGCGTTTGTCACCCAGGTGGGTTCCGCGAGATCAACAAATAGGTCGGAACCGTTATCTCCGGCGTCGATGTCGATTGTCTGATAATCTTCGGAGGGGTGGAACCAGTAGCCGTATTCTCCGCCTTCTACGTCGTAGCCGTAAATTGCGGAATCCAACAGTGCAATGCGGATTACGCCTTGCGTTTTAATTGTGATACGTATGGTCTTGAGCGCTGAAAAATCATAGCTGGAATCCTTGCTGTTAAAAGAGAGCGCAACTCCTGCGAAGGGATATTTTTTTGCCGTTGCCGCGTCGGAGCCGTAAATCGGTTCTGGAGCGATGCGAAATTCCGCTTTTACTGCGTAAGCGCCGTTGTCAAGGTAGATGGGCAGTGAACCTGAATCCGGATACATTTTGGTGACGCCGTATTTGTCGGAGAACGCGCCCCATTTCGTGAACCCGGCGACAGTGGCTGAACCTTCTGTGGCGATCTGAGTCCCGGTCGGAATGGAAGGCTGACGCATAGCTTCCGTGGTTAGCGCCGTGTATCCGGTCATGTCGTACAAGTTCGGCATATTGCCCGTCATCAGCAGCAGGTAGAGAATATTGAGCGTCGCCGCATAATATTTTTCGCCTCCTCCGTCATCGTTAACTGAAGGCTTCCCGGGAAGATTGATTAATGTTTCGCAGATTGTTTCCATATAGTGCTTCGGCGTGGTCGCGCTCGCCATGGCGAGCCCTAACCCGCCGACGAATGAGGAAGAAAGAAATTTCTTAGCATTAGAGGCTACGGTGCCATTTAAATTGTAGCCTGCGTAGATATAAGATGCGTGCCCGTAAGTTACGGAATCGAGCCAGTTCACGATTTTATCGTTGGCCGTTTTGGCCGTGGCGTCGCCGTACCAGTAGTAACCCCATGCCATGCGCCACGGAGTGCGGGTGGCGTCTTCAAAGAAGCCGAGCGTGCCGCCGGAAACGGAGGCCGATGTCGTGATAGCGGAATGGGAATTCCAGTCGCACCAGTCCGGGACGAGTCCGGAATTGGAATTCTGACATTTTGAAAGATGAGTCATATTCACGGTGATCGCCGTGTTCCAGCTCGCGTCGCCTGTGACGGCGTAGAACAGGTGAAATGCGGCGGGAGCCACATAGCTTGCGTTGAGGCCCTGGTCCCAGTTGCTGCCGGGCTTCACGCGCATATCGGATTCCATATCGTTGCTTTTAATCCAGGTAATGAGAGCCTTTGCCTGAGTGAGGTAGCTGGAATTGCCCCACTGCTTGTAAGCCATGATCAGGGCGACTGCCGCATCCAGATCGGCATCCGTTGCGGAGCCGGAGCCGACCGCTCCTGTGTTGTTGTTTACGTGCCAGTTCATGCCAGAACCGGAGCCGCTCATCGCATTTTTGTTCCAATAGGCGAGGAGCTTATCGAATTCACTCTGATGGTCGCTTGCGGTACCGCTCATATAAACCATGATGAGCATGCCGTAGGCTATGCCTTCCGATACGGAGATTTCCGCGCTGTCATTAGGACTGATGACGCGCGCCGTGCTCCCGCTTTCCGTGTACCAGGCGCCCTTCCACACATTGAAGTGACTTTGTATTGAATCGGTCACGGCGAAGTTCGCCATGTTGCCATAGGGATACTTTTTGCTTTGCGGAAAAGGGAAGGCTGGCGATGCCCAGACGAAACTTACGGATGCCGAGAGGACGGTCATGCCGAGGATCTTGCCGATGGTTGAAAAATGCATAATAATTTCCTTGGAAAAAGATGTTCCCAATATATAATCAGCTTATTAAAATAGACGCAAAGTTTTATTAATGTAAAAAGAAAGCAACATCGTGCGTTTCTATGTGATTTTTCGCAAAAAGAAGCGTGTTACCTTCAAAAAAAAACTTTTTTGCGCATCACGTCCTTCCAAAATGAAATTATATTTGAGACCAGATTATCCTCTTCCTTGAGAAGGGGCAACCAAAAACAAAGAGAGAGAAACACTATGAATAAAAAAATCGCATTGATCAGCGTCCTTGCAGGGGCAGCGTTGGCTTCTGCCGCTGGCGTTCCTACCGCTTCCACTGCTACGGAATCTTTCCATTGGCTTGGCACTTCTGATGGCGAACGCGTCATTACCGGTGTTGGTGCTGTTGGTTCTGAAGGCGAAGATAATTCCGGTTATTGGTATTATTATGACGATTCCAATGATGGTGGCGATTCCAAGTTTACATGGGCTGCTGAACTGGGCAATGCCTATGCCGCGAATTCCTTTGAACCGGTGATCACCGCTACGGGTGGAATTACCGGTACGGCGACCATTGGCACTGCATATAAGTATGCTTACCTTGGCGTTGGTTTCAACCTCGTGAATGGTGACCAGTCCGGTGCGGATGTCAACGTCTGGAATGGCATCTGTGTGACTTACACATCTTCCGCCGCATTCAAGCTTGAATTGGGCGAATATGGCGAAGGCGACAAGACGGCCGCGACCTATGATGCTTATAACAGCTACGTTTCCGCGCTTGCCGCTTCTTCCACGGCAAAGACAGTGGACCTTGCCTGGTCCAAGTTCGCGCAGGCTTCCGGCTGGGGCACGACTGTTGCTTGGACAACGTATGTCCAGTCCATCTATGCGATCAAGTTCAAGTTCGAAAAGAGCGGCACTTTCAGCATTCTTGAAGTCGGTTCCGCTGGAACTTGCAAGGGCAGCGTTGCAATCAAGGGCGCAAAAGCTGTTTCTTCCGTGAAGGCTCAGCTTTTCGGTCGTACACTCAACCTCTCCGGTTTCACCTCCGCTGCTTCCGTGGAAGTCATCAACCTCCAGGGTCAGATTGTCGTGAAGTCCATGGTTAACGGTTCTGCCGCTCTGAACCTCGCTAAGCTCGACCGCGGTGTCTATATGGTCCGCGTCGCCGGCAAGACGTTCAACATGAACCAGAAGATCGTTCTTAACTAATCTTTTAGCGTGAGAGTGATTTTTAAGGAAAGCCCCGCTGAAGCGGGGCTTTCCTTATATCTAATCATATTTCCTTTTTTAGTGAAGAAAAAGATTTCTATGTGTGAGTAAAAGTTTTCAAAGTCTCTATAATTCTTAAAAAATAAGGATATATATTGAATTCTATGAAATTTAACCTTTGTTTTTTAAGCCTCGCGGCATCTTGCTTTGTACTTTTCGGTTGTTCTAAGTCGGAGTCCACGCTGTCTCCCGCTGTTGAAAGTTCTTCCTCGATAGTTGTCGTTCCGACAAGTAGCGGGGGCACGGCTGCAGTCTTGCCGTCGGGCGCTAATAGCGCTTATGCGACATTAATGTATAGCACTTGGAAGGCCAATGCGGTAATTTCTATGCAATCGGAAATGGCAAGTTATCCGACATTGGCTTCGAGCTTTACGGATGTTTTCTCTACTTATATTTCGGCATCGCTGTATCCCGCGAGAATCCGGTGGGATATGAATGCTTCCGCCGCTTGTAAAATAAATGATCCCGCTGCATCATCGGATTTACGCCGTGGATGCACTGTTTCGGAAGGCATCGGCTATGGCATGCTGATTTCGTTGTTCCAGGGTGACTGGGATACATTTAATCGCCTTTGGTATTACAATCGTGGATATCGCTCGGCGTGGGGCTCGGAATTGATGCCGTGGCAAACGAACACGTTTATTTTGACGCTTCCTAGCGATTATTCTTCGGCGACGGATGCAGATCTGGATATTGCGACATCTTTGATTCTCGCTTATTATAAAACACAGAATGCAGATTATCTGACGGATGCGCTGAAAATAGTTTCCGCCTTATGGACGGAAGAAGTCAATCCTGCGAACCTTTACCTTTATTCCGGAAATTCGCCGACTTGGACGACGGATCTTCCCATCGTTTACAACCCTAGCTATTTTTCTCCCGTGGCGTTGCGCCTGTTTGCCGAAGTTGATAAAACACACGACTGGGTTAGTGTCCTAGCTAAAAATTACGCCTATATGCAGACAATCGTGTCTAAAAGCAATGGGCTGATTCCGGATTGGACGGACGAATCCGGATCGGCTGTAAATCCGCCCAATTCTAAAGATACCTACCATTATTGGCAGTTCTTCCAGGAATCGGTACGTGTTCCTTGGCGTCTGGCCTGGGATTACTATTGGACACAGGATCCCCGTGCAAAGACGATATTGGATGGAATGGCTGCGTTCATCGCTGCTAAATCCGGCAATACGCCCTCTGCTATTCCTGCTGTGTATTATTCAACGATAGCCGGTTCTTCGTGTGTATCCGCATCCGGGAAAACATCCACTTATCCTTGCGATTATGACTTGGGCGCGTCCGTTGCTCCGATACATTTTCTTGGCGCCTGGTGCCTCACGGGCATGGCCGGGTATAATAATTATGCGTGGATGAATGCCTGCACGGATACTTTTAATGCACGGACGATGGCTTCCGCCTATGATTATTTCCCGCAGATTCTCCAGATGATGTACAGCGAGCTTCTGAACGGATTGTTCGTGAAGCCGGCGGGATTGTCGTTCTAGGAGGTTTCCCTGCTTATGAAAGATCCGCCTTCCCGGGCGGATCTTTGTTGTATGTCAAGAGCTTGAAAAATGGAAAATTTCTCCCCGGCTTTTTTGTATATTCTTGCGCGATGAATTCGGATAGTTTACAGATGGCTTCTCCGGGTACGGATTCTTCTGCGGCGGCGCCTGTAGCGCTCCCTACTGCAGAGGAACTGGGTCTCCACATTG
>Ga0172377_10003369_pt1 | contig 16403 bp, 8 predicted proteins | sample Pumphouse3metaG_FD_119749 | JGI IMG/M metagenome (GOLD analysis project Ga0172377, IMG submission 119749) | Leachate microbial communities from a municipal landfill in Southern Ontario, Canada - Pumphouse #3 metaG | ecosystem: Engineered > Solid waste > Landfill > Unclassified | place: Canada...
CCAAGTTATTCGTATTCAACCCTTATCCAGTCCGTTTGCGCGTGACGTGTTTTTAATTCAATCGCAAGGCATGGAGCGTTGGTTATCGCAACGGCTAGCCGATGCGTTCGGCGTGAGTGCAAATAGCGATTTCTTATTTCCGAGCAAGTTTTTTGACCACATCGCGCGCCATATTGCGCCCGAAGGCGATAGCGACTTTTTTCAACGCGAACAGCTAATGTGGCGACTTGAAGCACGTTTACGCAACCTCAGTCATACTGAGCTGGCGCCATTACAAGCCTATTTGCAAGGCGAGCAGTTAGCAATCAAACGCTTTGGTTTAGCGCAACAACTGGCACAAGTATTTGACCAATATCAACTGATGCGAGTGGACTTATTAGAACGCTGGCAAGTTGGCCAAACACTCACATCGCATCCGGCAGAAATCTGGCAACGACGTTTGTGGTTAGATTTAATTGCCGACACCGAACAACCGCATCGGGGACAGGCTTGGTTACGCGTGATTGAGCGCCTGAAAAATACTCAACCCCATAACGGCGCCTTTACCCTGCCTGAGCGCATTTCGGTATTTGGCTTAACCACCATGGCGCCGCTGTTATTAGATTTTCTGCACGCGCTAGCCCGGCACACCCAGGTGCATTTGTATTTAATGCAGCCTTGCGAACACTATTGGGGCGACATTCGCTCCGGCAAACAAATGCGCATCGAACGTCTGCAAACCGAACAGCTAGAACACCTTGGCGATATCAATCACCCGTTATTATCACTACTCGGGCAACAAGGGCGTGAATTCCAACAAATGATTTTGGAGCGCGGCGAACTCGACTGGGAATTTGACAGTTTTGAACCCTTTGGCGATGCGTGCGACGACTCCCCCCCTCGCTCGGCACTTGTGCGATTACAAAACAGCCTGCTTGAAGGTCAACATAGCGCCAAAATCGCCGTAGAAGACGACTCGATTCAACTGGTCAACTGCCACAGCCCGATGCGCGAACTCGAAGTGCTTAAAGATGCCCTACTGCAACAACTCGACCAAGACCCAAGCTTAGAGCTGCGCGATATTTTGGTGATGGCGCCGGACATTTCGGTGTACGAGCCCTTTATTTCCGCAGTGTTTGATCACGCCTCGCCCAGCGCACAGACGACTTCATCATCGCAACCCACGTTTCGCTATGCGATTGCCGACCGCAGTTTGCGCTCGTCAAACGAACTGCTCGACACCTTAATTAACTTATTGAACTTATTATCAAGTCGGTTTGAATGGCACGCGGTGTTAGATATTTTAGAGCGCGAGTCGGTCTATCCTCGCTTTGATTTGGACGCCGACAGCCTTGCCTATATCCGCAGTTGGGTCGAGCAAACCCATATTCGCTGGGGCCGCGATGGCGCCCATCGCCAACAACTGCACCTGCCAGCTTTGGAGCAAAACACCTGGCACGCTGGGCTAAGTCAAATGATGTGGGGCTTTGTTAAACAAGGCACCGGCTTGGAAATCGAAGGCTCAGCGGCGCAGGCACTTGGCGGCCTAGATGCATTTGTGCGTGAAGTGTTATTTGACTATGCCGAACGCACCAGCCAACCGTTAAGTTTGCAGGCCTGGTCAACGCTACTGCTCAACCTGATCGACAAAACCCTACAAGACAATGCCTATCATCACCTCACGCCTTTGCGTGACATGGTGCAACGCTTAGCACAGATGCCGAGCAACGAAACCTATCCGCTCAGTGTAATTGTGCGCTGGCTGGATTTGGCGGCGGGGGAACACAAAACCTCGCAAGGCTTTTTGGCCGGACAACTGACCTTTTGTTCGATGCTACCGATGCGCTCGATTCCGTTTAAAATGATTGCGATTTTAGGCTTGAATGACGGTGACTTCCCGAAAATTGACCGCCATCCAAGTTTCGATTTAATGGGCTTGGCGGGGCAATTTCGTCAGGGCGACCGTTCCGCACGCCGTGACGACCGCTATCAATTTCTCGATGCCATCTTATCCGCTCGTCAAACCCTGTATTTGAGTTATGTCGGTCAATCGATGAAAACCAATGACGAATTAGCGCCGTCGGTAGTGGTGAGTGAATTACGCGATGTACTGGCGCTCACTGCGCTCAAACAACCGTTACACGGCTTTTCGCAAGTCTATTTTGCGCCCACCGATCAGCCCATCAATCCAGCAAATGCGCGCCTTCGCACCTACCAACCGCGCGCCGCACGCATTGCACAGGCGTTTGCGCAAAGTCAACGCTTTAAACACGCCCCGCGCTGGTGGCAAGGCGCGATTCGTGCGCAAAACCCCGGTGAAAACGCCGCTCAAAATCGATCAGCAGGCCTGCCAATCGAAGAACTGCTGCGTTTTGCGCGCGACCCGCAATTGTATTTTATGCAAAACGTCGTGGGCATACGTTTTGATGAAGTGGCACACCAACAACGCGCCAGCGAACCCTTTGCCCTCGATGGCTTAGAAAACTACCATCTCAACCAACGCTTACTAGCCGCCAAGCTCAAAGGCGAGGCGCAACTCAACGCGTTTGTCGAACGCCTGCAACACACCGGCGAATGGTTATCCGGTCAGTTTGGTTCAATAAAACTCGACGAGCAACTCCACGGCTTGGAGACCATTGCCGCGTTGATTACAGACAGGCTAACGCAAATCGGCGAGGCGCAACCGGCCGATTGGCTGGAGCTCGATTTACCCGCCGGACGCCTAAACGGTTGGCGAGAGCATTATCAGCATGGCCAGTTGCATTATCGCTACAGCAAACTTAAACCGAAGGATTACGTGCAGGCTTGGTTGTGGCACTTAACCGATGAACAACCGACTTGGTTAATTGGTTTGAACAAAGACAATAAACCTCAGGCGTATGCGTTTACGCCGCTTGATCAAACCGAACGCATGGCGCATTTGAACAACTGGTTGCAAACCTACCAACACAGCTTAACCGAGCCCTCAGCATTAATCCTTGAAGCGGCTTGGGCGTACGTCAGCGCCAAAAAACCGGAAAACGCTGAACGTGATGCCCTTAATGCGCTCCGCGAAAAAGTGGAAGGGCAAAAAGACTGGGCCGCGAATACCAGCCGTCCACCCAAAGCGGAAATCGCCCTGCTGTATCAAGGCATAGCCGTCGATGACCTCTACAGCGACGCGTTTTTAACCCTCACTGCACACCTCATCACGCCGATCTGGCAAGCGCTGAACGACACGGAGACGTCTGCCCATGACTAATACATCGCCCAACCTTGCCCCGTTTCATGTGTTAAACCATCCGCTAAACCCAGGCTCGTGCCTGATTGAAGCCAGTGCTGGCACCGGCAAAACCTTCTCCATTGCGTTTTTAGTGTTGCGCTTGGTGGTGGAAAAAGCGCTGCCGATTGAACAGATTTTGATTGTGACCTTTACCGATGCCGCCACCCAAGAGTTGCGTGAACGCGTACGCCAGCGCTTGGTGGAAGCGAAAAACGCGCTAAACGGCGCCACCAGTGAAGATACACTGCTCAACGACTGGCTAACGCAACTAGTATCTCATGTGTCGCACGCCGATGCCCAAGCGCGCTTGGTGCAAGCGTTAGCGAGTATCGACCAAGCCAGCATCTCGACCATTCATGGGTTTTGTCAAAAAATTCTCACCGAATATCCGCTAGAAAGCGAACAGGCGTTCGGGCAAACCCTCACCACCGATATGAGCGGCCTTTACGATGAATTGGTCGCCGATTTTTGGCGTCAAACCGTTTACGAGCGACCCAAAGAGCAGGTGGCGCTGATCTTAACCGCGCTGCCTTCACCGAAAGACTTACACCGCCTGCAGTATGACATTAAACAACCCGGCTTGCGTATTACGCCCAGTGTTGACGATTTGGATACGCTAATGCCGACACTGCTCGCACATCAGCAGGCCTGGCAAGATTGGCTAACGCAAACGCAACCGAAAATCGACGAATTTATCGCCGAGGCAAAAGCGCAAAACTGGATTAATACGCGCAGTTTAGACACGCTGGCTAGGCATCAAGCTAATTTCACCCACGATCCAGTCACACTGCTTGATTATTTGGCGAAAGGCACGCCCTTTAACAAACAAGGCAAACCGGTAGCAGCCGAATTTGCCGCACAGACTCATCCCGGTGACACCCTACTCACCAACCAAACGCAATTACATCAGCAACTCAAAATCGCGTTGCAATCGGCGTTTGCCGTGCACTTTCAACAGCAACTCAGCGTTAAACTGCAAGCGCAAAACCTGATGAGCTTTGACGATCTCATCCAGCGCCTGTATCACGCCTTGCAACAACCGCAAGCGACCATGCTAATCGAACGGGTGCGTAGCGGTTATCAAGCGGCGCTAATTGACGAATTCCAAGACACCGACCAATGGCAATGGGGCATTTTTTCCGCGCTGTTTAATCAAAGCACACAAACCGTTCAAAACCCGCCAACCGACCCCGCGTATTTGTTTTTAATCGGCGACCCCAAACAGGCGATTTACAAATTCCGTGGTGCCGATATTCACGCCTACTTTGCCGCCGCGCGTCAATGCCAAGCGCACTACACCCTCGATACCAACTGGCGCTCACAACCAAATTTAGTGCAAGCAATGAATCAGGTGTTTGACGTAGACAACCCATTTCAATTTAATGCGCTGCATTTTCAACCAGTGAAGGCCGGGATAACCGCCGACCCACAACTTGCCTCGCAACCGGCGTGGCATTGGCTCACCCTACCCGCCAAAGACGATGGCAAACCCTGGGCGAATAATACCGCCGAGCCGCTGATTCAACAAAACCTGCTCGCCGAAATCAGCGAATTGTTGCGAGATCACGGCGTGCAGCCGAAGCAAATCGCGATTCTGGTGCGCGCCAATCACCGCGCGGAATCCTATCGCCAAGCGCTGGCCAAACTCGGCATTCCGGCGGTGATCAAAAGTCGCCAATCGATTTATCAAACGGCGCAAGCCGAACAACTGTATCGCGTGATGGCAGCGATGTTACAACCCAACGACAGCCGCCTGATTAAACCCTTATTGGCACTGGATTGGTTTGGTTTAAACAGCGAACAGGTGTATCAGATTCTGCACAGCGATGAACTTGAACACTGGTTTGAGCTGATGCAACGGCTTAATCAACTCTGGCATAAAACCTCGTTTATCGCCGCGCTGTATGCGCTGCTAGAACAGCAACAAGTATTTGAACATTTAACGAAATTTAACGATGCCGAACGGCGCATTGCCAATATCCAACAGCTAGCGGAAACCCTGCAAACCCAAATCCATCGGCGCCACCTGACCCCCGCCAAAACCCTTGATTTTTTGGCACATCAGCTCGCAGAGCCAGACGCCTCGGATGCCACGATTGTGCGCCTTGACCGCGATGACGAAGCCTTGCAAATCGTCACCGTTCATGCCGCCAAAGGCTTAGAATACGACTATGTGTTCTGTCCGGATTTATGGCAAGCCAGCAAAAGCATACAATCCAACCAACCAGTGCGCGTCTATCACCAAGGGGAGTGGCTATTGGATTTAGGCTCTGTTCAGTACGAACAACACACCGAACAAGCCTATCAACAACAACAAGCCGAAGACCTGCGTCTGGCCTATGTCGCACTCACCCGTGCCAAAATCCGCAACACAGTCGTCACTGGCGAACAACTCAACGGCTTTGAACAATCACCTCTGGGGTATTTGCAACAACAACCGCCGCGTAGTGTGCGAGATAGCGACCTCTTTACCAGCCGCGAACTCTTGCTCAATCCACAACCGCAGGTTTATCAACCGCCAAGCGTGCCTCGCGATTACCAGGCCTGCTTAATGCAGCGCAGCGCGGTCGATACCCGTTATCGACTGTTTAGTTTTACCGGGTTAGTCAAAGTCGGTCACAGCATCAGTAGCGAGCCTTCTGCAGAATTGGATGCCATTAACGAAACCCCCACCGATAAGGCGCAAGAAATCCCTGTGCCTCAAACACCGACGCCGAACGATTCGTTTGACAAAGAGCGCGACATCGCGCGCGGAGCAGAGTTTGGAAACCTGGTGCATGACCTATTGGAACAGCAAGATTTTGCGCAACTGGCGCAAGGCGTGGATCCTGAACTGCGCCAAGCCCTATGCCAAAAATACGGGCTTAAACTCAATCCTAACCAACAACTTGCGCTGGATAACTTAATGCAACGCATCGTTACCACGCCGCTGCGCAGCGATCAAGCCGATTTAACCCTCGCGCAACTGCCCAATAACAAAGTGCTCAAAGAAATGGCGTTTTACTCTGCGCTCGCGCCCAGCTCCACTGTGCAACTGAATCAGGCAATACCAAAAGACGTGCCATTTTTGCCGCTCAAAGCACAACAACTCGCTGGCTATCTGAACGGTTTTATCGATTTGGTGTTCGAACATCAGGGACAGTTTTATCTGCTCGATTACAAAACCAATTACCTCGGTTCCGACCCAAACGACTATACGCCAGACCGGCTGTTTGCAGAAATGCAGCATCACAGTTACGGCTTGCAATTTATGCTGTATTGCCTCGCACTGCATCAATATTTAAGCCATCGCCTGCCCGACTACGATTACGAACGCCACTTTGCCGGCGTGGTGTATGCTTTTGTGCGCGGCATGAACGGTGAAAACGCCGACACTGGCGTGTATCACTATCGCCCCAAACTGACCGACCTTGAACGCTTAGCCGCGTGTTTAAGCCCGCAACATCAACCGCAACAGGACATTGCCTCATGAGTAACCCTGTCATCAATCAAACCAAACTCACCCTACAACCATCGTTTTTAGATCAGCGCTTAGCGGCGTTTTTTGCGCCGAACAACCCCGAGCTGGCGCACATCATTAAACAGCTTTCGCGCGCGCTCAGTGAAGGCCACAGTTGCATTCAACTCGACGCCGACCAACAAGCGATCATCCACGCCAACCCGAGTGAAGCCTGGGTGCTAGATGACGACTTGCTGTATTTCAACCGCTACTATCAATACGAAACCCAACTGGCGCAACATCTTAAACGCAAAGCCGCCGCCAGCGAACCGCTTGGCTTAGACGCGCAAAGCCTCAGAGCGCTGTTTAACGACCCGTTACAGCAACAAGCCGCCGAATTGGCGTTGTCGAAACAGCTCGCGCTGATTACCGGCGGCCCCGGCACCGGCAAAACTACCACCGTGGTCAAAATTCTCGCCCTGCTCATTCAACAGCACCCGCACGCCACCTTTGCCCTCGCCGCGCCTACAGGCAAAGCGGCGATGCGATTGCAAGAATCCATTGCCAATAGCAAAGCGCAACTAACCGATTTGTTTCCAGCAGGCCTGCTAGAAAAGATTCCGCACCAAGTTAGTACCTTGCATCGTCTGCTGGGCGCACGACCACTGACGCCGGAATTTAAACACCATGGCGAAAATCCGCTCAGTCACGATGTATTGGTGGTCGATGAAGCCTCGATGATTGATTTAGCGCTGATGAGTAAATTGGTCAACGCGCTCAAACCGAATGCCAAACTGATTCTGCTCGGCGATAAAGATCAACTCGCCTCGGTCGAATCCGGCGCGGTGCTGTCCGATTGTTATCGAGCCCTAGCGGATAATCGGGTCGAACTGCAAACCACCTACCGCTTTAACGAACAGATTAAACAACTGGCGCACGCGGTAAATCAACAAGACGCAGATAAGGTATTGGCGCTGTGCAAAACGGCGGAAAATCGCGACCAACAAGCGGTCATTGGCTTAAAAAACGTGCAAAAAGCCAGCGAGCTGAGCGGCTTTATTCAACGCCATTACCGCGATTATTTTGCGCAAGTGGAAACAGTTCAGAGCGAACAAGACATTCACGCCCTGTTTCAAATCTTTAATCAATTTAAAATTCTCACCGCGACGCGTGAAGGGGAATTTGGTTTAAGTACATTTAACGCGCTCAGTCAGCCGAATACGATACTCAGCACTTGGTACGCCGGACGCCCGGTAATGATTGAAAAAAACGACCCGACCACCGGCTTATACAACGGCGATATCGGCTTGTGTTTGCCGGATATTCACGCGCCCAACAGCGGCCAATTAAAAGTGTATTTTCTGCTCGCCGACCAACTGCGTGCGTTTGTGCCCAGTCGCTTACCCAGCCATCAAACCGCGTTTGCGATGACGAATCACAAAAGCCAAGGCTCCGAATTTGCCCACGTAATGATTGCGCTGGGCAACCAGCTCAACAGCCAAACCGAATCCTTAATCACCAAAGAACTGCTCTACACCGCCATCACCCGCGCCAAAAGCCAAGTGACCCTAGTCGCCAGTGACAACGTACTCAAGCAATGCGTCCACAACGCTATCCAGCGCCACAGTGGGTTAGAACGCAGGCTGAGCTAACGCTGTCTACGCCTCTAGCGCATCAATTAACTCAATCAACAGGCCTGCTGCACGCTCAAAATCGAATTCATCCAGTGCTTGCTCCAACGCAGGCGCAAAACGTGCGTGCAACGCATCTGACAAATGTGCATACAATGGCTGCAACACACTTTCATCCACAAACTCACTATTCGACACCGCTTGTAAAATCGTTTTAGCCATCGACTTCGCCAAGGTCGGATTAAGCTGATGTGCTTGCGCCGACAAGCTCGTTTCAGCTTGCGCCAACCACTGCTCAATCTGCGCACAACTCGCGCTCATCGCCTGTTCAAACTCGGCTAAGTGTGTCGGCAACGGACGCTGCCCTTGTTTTAGGCGCAGCCCCATCTCATCGGCTAGCTGCGCTAAAGGCGTCACCGCCAAATTTGCTGCCACCCCTTTTAAACGATGCAACAAAGCGTGCGCCTGCGTCCAATGCGGGTGTGTCGGGTCTTTGGGCAATCCGGCCAACAAACTGTGAAGTTGCTTAAATTCACTGTGGAGCTGCTCAACCAGCTTGTGCAATAACTTATGATACAGCGTCTGATTACCGCCCAAGGTATCCAAGCCACGCGCCGCATCCAACCAAGCCAAAGGCGAACTTGGCTCGCGCGCTGCAGTGGGCGGGGCTTCAAGCCAATCCTCACTTTCATGTAGCCATTTTGCCAAGGTTTGACGCAGCAACTTACTGTCTATCGGCTTGCTCAGGTGGCCATTCATACCGGCTTCGGCGGCTTTTTGTCGATCCTCAATCATCGCCGCCGCCGTCAGCGCCACGATCGGCAAGTCCGGGGCAAAGCGACGAATTTGTCGGGTGGCCTCGTAGCCATCCATCACTGGCATTTGAATATCCATTAACACTAAATCCACTCCACCGGAGCGCACTTTGTCTACCGCTTCCTCACCATTGTTTGCCACACTGACCTGCACGCCCATTTGACGCAACAACTCTTGGCCGACCTCTTGGTTAATCGGATTGTCCTCCACCAACAACACCGCTCCCTGCAAGCGTTTATATGCCGTTTCAACACGCGTGACCTCCTGATACAACGCCGCTTGTTGTTCCGCGCTGCAAAGCATCAGCGGCACATCAAACTCAAAGCGACTGCCCTGCCCAGGCTGGCTTTGTAAACGTATTGTGCCGCCCCCCATCGCTCGGACCAAGCGCTCACAAATCACCAAGCCCAAGCCAGTACCACCATACTTGCGTGTTATCGAATTATCCGCCTGATTAAATTCCTGAAATAAATTCGCCTGCTGCTGCGTTGTGAGTCCCAAGCCGGTATCCTCAACGCTAAAACTTAAGCAGGCCTGCTGCGCATCGCGCTGACGCACCTTTAGCTGCACACGAACCTCGCCCTGTTCGGTAAACTTAATCGCATTACTCACCATATTCGCCAAAACTTGACGCAAGCGTAACGCATCGCCGACATACGCCACCTCTACCTGATCATCGGTATCAAAACGCAGCGCTAGGCCTTTTTCACTCGCCATTTGCGCAAATAAACTGCGCACGCCATCCAAGACACTGTGAATAAAAAACGGCTGTGGGTCGAGGGTCATTTTGCCCGCTTCGATTTTAGAAAAATCCAAAATATCATTCAAAATCCCCAATAACAGCCGCGCCGATTGATGAATCTTGGCTAATTGAGCGTGCATTTTTTGCGGCTCTTTTTCACTCAAGCCTAACTCACTCAAACCAATAATCCCGTTCATCGGCGTGCGAATCTCGTGGCTCATATTCGCTAAAAACGCCGACTTGGCCTTGTTCGCCGACTCGGCTTCTTTTTTCGCCAGCATCAAATCCTCGGTTCGCTGTGCAACGCGCGCCTCCAATAAATCACGCTCCTGCTGCAGCTTATCCGCCATCGCGTTAAAATCCGCTGCCAACTCTTTAATCTCGTTGGCGCCCAATAGCTTCGCACGCCGTTTTAAATCGCCCAAACTCATCGCACGTGCTACTGCTTGTAAATGACGAATCGGCGCTAACAACGCATGGCCAAAACGATACGCTGCCAGCGCAAACACCAACATGAGGCCAAACAACACTAACAACGCCACATTGCGCTGGCGATAAATCGGCGCCAACGCCTCCGCGGTGTCGATTTTAACCACCATTCCCCAGTTGAGCGCCGGAATATAACGCGAAGCGGAAATCACCGAATGACCAACGTAATCGTAAGTCATCGACTCGGTACGCACCCCGTCCAGTGCCGCCAACATCGGTGGCGGCACTTGCGCAACACTCACAACCCGATTAAAGGCCGCATTATCGATGTGCTGTAAATCCGACAAATACAACACCTCAGCATTCGCTTCCATAAACTGCGCCAATACCACCTCAGCCGTACGCCCTAAACCGGCATTATCCATCGCCACATCAATTAAATAAGCCAAATCCAACTGCAAAGCTAAGGTACCTAAAAACGCGCCTTCGGCCATAATTGGCGTCACCAAAAAAATGGCCCCACGTTTCGAAGACGGCGCATACGCCCTTGTCATGGTAATTTGAGTTTGTAATAACCCCGACACCTCACGATACGCCTTTGCCAAGGCAGAATCTTGATACGGACCATGATTAAGATTGGTGTTCAAATCCGCCTCTTGCAACACCGAAAAAACCACATCGCCCTGCTTATTAATCAGCAATAAATCGTAATACCCGCCCTCAACCAGCAGCACGGCAATGTCTTTTAAGTAATCCGCGCTCGCCTGCTCCCAGACCTGCGAAAATACCGGTGCATCCTGCAACACAGCCATCGCTTGGTGGGTGCATTTCAAATGCGCAATATGACGCCCATTACGAATGCGCTCGTCTAAAAATTGATTGATTTGAATGGTTTTACGATCGGCAATCGCCGACAGATGATTCAGTGCGGTTTGCTCAATTTCGCGCTCCAAATGCCAAGTCATCACCAAAAACAAACTCACCAAGGGTAAAAAACCGAGCAACAAAAACCCAACAAATAAACGCGCCAATAAACGCTGTGGCATCTTCACGGCAATACCTCCGCTAAACGCTGCTGCCAAGAAGCGTGTGACCAATAATCCGGCCAAGGCGTCGGGCGGATTAAATGTTCACTGGCCATCAACGCTTGATATTGACCATTAGCCTGTACTTGAGCAATGCGTACTTTACGCCAGAGATGACGCGTATGGTTATCTACCACCACGATAGAACCCGGCGCAGGCAACGACAGTTGTGATAAAAACGTGCTGTTTACCCGAGACGGCGCGGGCGTACCCTCATACGCAGCAGAACGCGCCCAAAGCTGCACCCCAAGATAGCTCGCCACCATCGGATCACTTATCGGGCGCGCCTCGCCCAAAAACGCATGAAAACGACGCACAAAGTCACGCGTACGCGCATCCTCAAGCGACTGAAAAAAGCTCCACACCCCAAAGTGCTGGGTTAAACGCCCGCCGCCCCACGCCACCATCTCCGACTCACCGACGCTAAACGAAACCATCGGCACATCGGTTAAACCTTGCGCGACCAAGGCATCAAAAAACGCCTGATTCGTGTCGCCGTTCAATGTATTGAGAATTAACGCCGGTTGCTGCTGCTCAATGTCGCGAATCACCAGCGATACATCGCGTGCCGCCAACGGCAAATAGGTTTGCGCCACAATTTCGCCCCCGTTAATCCTCACTAAATCGGCGATAATCATATTCGCCACACGCGGAAACACATAATCCGAGCCCACTAACAACACGCGCGGACCAAACCGCTCCATTCCCCACCGCACCGCCGGCACAATCTGCTGATTTGGCGCCAATCCGGTATAAATAATATTGGGCGAAGTTTCCATGCCCTCATATTGCAACGGGTAAAACAACACATGATCATGCGCCTCAACAACCGGCTTTAGCGCGCGCCGACAGGCCGAAGTCCAACAGCCAAACAACGCCGCTACACCTTGCTCCTCGATTAACCACTGCGCTTGTCGCGCTGCGTGCTGCGCGTCCGAACGTGTATCGGCAAGCACCAACTCCAACGGCCGCCCAAGTACACCGCCTTGGCGATTTATCTCATCCACCGCAAACGCCAAAGCATCCACCAGCGGCGCCTCGCTGGTCGCCATCGTTCCGCTTAAAGCATGAACAACCCCCAGCTTAATCGGCGCGGGCGGGGCCGGTTTAAAAAACCAAAGCCCTAACGCCGCCACAACCCCTAACGCCGCCAATCCTTGCCAATAAATGCGCCTCATATTCACCCCTGCGAGTTATCCGCCAGGTTAGTCAGTGATTGTGGCGCAGACGGCGCGCTTGCTGACGCATTATCCACCACATCATCACTGAGCATAATCGCAATCCAGCGCGTACCGTCATACTGCTCTAACGCAATTTTGGCAATCATCGTCAGCGGTATCGACAAAAACATCCCCACCGGACCAAACAACCACCCCCAGACAATCAACGACAAAAACACCACCAACGGCGACAACCCCAACCCCTTGCCCATATAACGCGGCTCGATAATGCTGCCCATCAGCGTATTAATCAACAAATACCCCAGCGCTACCACCAACGCATCCCCCACGCCCAACTGCACCAAAGCCAACAGCACCGCCGGAATCGCCGCAATTAACGAACCGACATTCGGGATAAAGTTCATCAGCATCGCCACCAATCCCCACAACACAGGAAAATCCACCCCTTTCCAAGCGAGCAACAAGGTGACCAACACCCCGGTAGCCACGCTAATCACCGTTTTAATCAATAAATACTTATTCACCTGATCCATAAAACCGCTGGCCGCGCTCAGCGTAAAATCGGCTTGGGGTAACGCCGCTTTTAATTTACGTGGAAAACTCGCCTCCTCCATCAATAAAAAGATCACAATAAACACCACCAAAAACACATTGGTCAACAGATTACTCACCATCGACAACACCGCACCCAACTGGCCCATCACATACGCCGGATTAATTTGTTTAGACAAAAAATCACGACTTAAATGAATATCAAAGCGCTCAAATAACGGAATCAACCCAATCAATGCCGCCTGCAAACGCTCCTGATACAGCGGCAAACGCTGCATAAATAAATCCACCGATTGGCTCACCACCATCATCAAACCGCCGCCAAAGACAATTAACACCGCCAACACAATCAACACCGCCACAATCGAAGGAATGCCGCGCAAAGTCATCATACGAATAAACGGCGTTGAAATAATGGTAATAAACAGTGCCAGCATAATCGGAATCGTAATCGCCTCAGCCGCCTTCAGCCCCGCCAACACAATAAACACGCTGGCCAATCCAACCAACCAACTTAACCCCTGATGATCCCGCATACCAACTCCTAGCCCTGTATAAAATGCATTCGCTATTCTAGCACCGAAACGCGCGCACTTAAGATCGATTGCGCGCGCGCATCCCCCGCTAAAGACGCCGACTCACCCAGTAATCGTCGTGAAATATGCCCTGCATAAAACACCGCACTTGCCAATACCGCAGTTAAAAGATATCCCCCCGTGGGCGCCTCCCAATCCAACATTTCACCCACACACCACACCCCCGGCATTGAACGCACCATGCCCGCATCGTCCAACGCCTCAAAGCGTAAGCCACCAGCGCTACTAATCGCCTGCTCAATCGGCGCGGGCGCACGTAACGCCAACGGATAATGTTTTAACGTATGGGCTACACCCAGCCAATCCACTAACGCATCACCCGCTAACACTTCACGCAACAAATTAGCGCGCAAACCATCCACTCCAGCACGCTTAAGGCGATTGGTCCAACTTTGTTTAGACGCCGTTTTGTGCAACCGCGCGCGCAGCGTCGGCTCATCCACATCCGCCATTAAATCCAAATACGCCACCACCCGACCCTGCGCGCGCAACGTGTCACGAATCGGCGCCGATAACGCATAAACTAAACTGCCTTCAACCCCCTGCTCAGTCAGCATCAACTCACCAGCCTTTGACCAACGCCGCTGTTGCGCATCCACCACATTCAACACCACCGACTTCAACGGCTGGCCGGCAAACTTTTGCACAAATAGCGGCGACCAGGCCTGCAAAAACCCGCAATTTGCCGGTTGCCAAGGCGCACACTGCTCGGTGCTGAAAAAACGCGTCCACCCACCATCCGACCCCAAATGTGGCCAACTTGCGCCGCCCAAGGCCAACACCACGGCATCGGCATACACCCTGCGCTCCCCCTCAGGTGTCACAAAACGCAACGCACCATCCGCGCACCAACCTTGCCAACGATGTCGCATCGCCATCGCGACCCCTTGACGCCGTAAACGCGCCAACCAAGCGCGTAATAGCGGCGCGGCCTTCATCTGCTCGCTATACACACGACCGGAACTGCCCACAAACGTCGTCAAACCAAAATCCGCCACCCAATCACATACAGCATCCGGTGAAAATGCCTCCAACCAAGGCCGAATCTGCGCGGCGCGCGCGCCATAGCGCGTCACAAACCGCTCAAAATCCTCCGAATGCGTCAAATTTAAACCGCCACGTCCGGCTTGCAAAAACTTACGCCCAGCTGAAGGCATCGCCTCATACAGCGTCACTTGCAGGCCTGCTTGAGCGGATAACATTTGCGCCGCCATCAGCCCGCCCGGCCCAGCACCAATAATTGCAATCTGTTTCATAATCGTCCTTTTTCGCCGCATTATAAAACGAAAAAGCCCCGAACAAGTCGGGGCTTTGCACACACATTTCACATTACCGAATCAACTAATCGACGATGCCACCTACCGGCAAACCTTTCAACTCACGATAAATATGACGCGCATTACCGCGATGAGTTTGCTCAAATACTTCGCGGTGTTTAAATTGCGACTGATCAATATTTTCCGCGTCCACCTCGGTGCCGCCGTTATCAATCACCTTTTGCACCTGCGCTTGCAACCACTTCAAATAATCATAAGTATCGCGCTTCACCGTCGCCATATCGGTCACACCGCCATGCCCCGGTACAATAATCGTCCCCTCCGGCGTGATTTGCATAAAACGCTCAAAGGTTTTCACCCACTCCAAGGTATTGGTGTAATTAAACAACGCCAACATCCGGCTGTTATAAGCCAAATCACCAGGGAATATCACATTGCGCGAAGGCACATACATAATCGTCGCCCCCGGCGTATGCCCCGGCCCATTATAAATCAGCGTCACTTTCTCACCGCCGCCGACATCTATCTCCAACTTATCTTCAAACGTAGTGAACTTATCAGAAATATCATACGCCGGGGCGGTCAACTCATAACCCACGGCCTTCGACCAACGCCCCTTAATTTCATCCCAATGATTGGCAAAATCCTCATGCGCACGCTTTTGCGAATAAAAATTGCGCACGCCCATGTCATACCAATAACTCGCACCCAAATGCGCATGACCTTGATGGTTTTCCACTACCACCCACTTCACCGGTTTCTTGGTATATTTTTTAATCACATCATGGAACGCCTTCGCCAACGCCGGATTCGCGCCAGCGTTATACACCAACACCCCATCAGCAAACTCAATAAAGCTAAGGTTATTGTTTAAACCATAATTCGTCGGGTTATGCCAAATCATACTGCCCACCACGGTATACACACCGTCGGCCACTTTGACTTCCTGCGGAATATACGCACGCGGCCCGATATAACCGGCAGCACGCTCAGCCTTATTTAACTCTTTTTGATAATGCTCCATCGCGCTGACCAACGGATCCTTACCGGAAGGCTCCGCTGCCGCATACACCGACGCACTGCCCATCAACGCAAACAGCGCCGCAAGCGCCAAAGGGGTTTTCTTCATTTTCTTCATTTTTTTCTCCTCATCATGGTTTTTATAATTAACAAACGCTTAGGGCTCAACCGCAATCGCACGCCAGCAAGCCGCCAACAACTCATCTAAATAATCCATCAACGGCTTTTCCAACACCCCATCTAAATGCAACTGCATCAAGCGCAACACACTGCCGAACGCAATCGACGCCGCCACCATCACATCCATCCGCCGAATCTCTTTGCGCGCCATACCCGCTGCCATTTCATCACGCAATAGCATAAAAGCCTTCGACGAACAAATGGAGGAAGAATC
>Ga0172377_10003371_pt1 | contig 16402 bp, 16 predicted proteins | sample Pumphouse3metaG_FD_119749 | JGI IMG/M metagenome (GOLD analysis project Ga0172377, IMG submission 119749) | Leachate microbial communities from a municipal landfill in Southern Ontario, Canada - Pumphouse #3 metaG | ecosystem: Engineered > Solid waste > Landfill > Unclassified | place: Canada...
CAAGGGAATCAAAGAGCCCGGGAAAGTATTAGAGAAAAAAGAGAAATAGTCATTCGAGGCTTACTCCATCCCGCAACTGGTTCCGAGAAGATCTGAAGGCAGGCGGAAGATATATCAAAGCGCCTTCACAAAGTTGCGGTTTGGAATTAATTTATATATAAAGATCGGTCAGCGGATCAGTGCGGGATGCTTATTTTTATGGTCACTCGCTCTGCTCGCGGAAAAAAATGGCATGCAGATACATGAATTAAAAGTTAAAGGCAAAAAGTCCCGCAAAAGGATCGGAAGAGGCGGGAAAAGAGGTACGTATTCGGGCAAAGGGATGAAGGGTCAAAAGGCCAGATCCGGAGGAAATGTCGATCCTCTCTTTGAAGGCGGACGGACAACGCTCATAGATAAGTTAAAGAAAGTTCGCGGATTTAAGGCTATTGTTGCCAAAAAGAGCGTGGTTAATCTGGAAATTATCGACAAAAAGTTTAAAAATGGAGATACAGTAAGCTTAAATGCTCTCGTAGAAGCCGGAGCGGTTCAAAAGAGCAAAGCCGGAAGAGGAGTTAAAATTCTTGGGAATGGAAAATTGAAGAAAAAACTTTATATTGATAAAGAAATATTGTTATCGAAATCTGCCAAAGAAGCTATTGAGAAAGCCGGGGGTAGCATCGGCAAAAAATTGGCAAGCGGTAAGGAGAAAGGAAAAATGAAAGAGAAGCCGTCAGGCGAGCCGGCTAAAAAGACGGAGAAAAGAACAGCTAAAAAATAATTTCAGACAGCCCTTAAATGGGCTGTTTTCTTGTTTTAAATACGAAATTAAACGGCCAAATCAATTAATTTAATTGATTTGGCCGTTTAATTCCGTCTTTTTCCGGTTGAAAAAGAGTTTTTTTAGTGATATATTAAGATCACAATATGATAAGTCTAGATGAAAAATATGAAAATTAAAAAAGAAAATAGTTATTATATAAATCCTGAGAATTTGCATGACCCCAATTTCGATAAAGGGAAAAATGCTTCTATCGCTTATGAAAGGATGGAAAGGCTGCAAAAAATTTTAAAAGAAATAAATGAGCATATGGGATTAAAGAAAGCCTTTATCCTGGATCTGGAAAAAAGTTTTTTGAGTTTAAAGGATGATCCTTCACGTGCCGGCGCCATGGAGGAGATGGAAAAAGTCATAGAGGATGGTAGGAATGAGCTTGAGGATTTGGAGCAAAAGTCGCAGATCCTCGGAAAGATGATAACGAGTTATTTTTTGGCGCATTCGACACAGGAAAGTATCCTGGATAAATCAATTGACGAAAATACGGATACTGAAAATTAAAATCCGATTCAGCGAATTATTCTTTGGGTTATTTTTCGTTTCTAATTTCAAATCGATCTTTTCACAAGCAATCGGGCAAAAATATTTTTGAATAAAAAATATGAAAATTTTCAAAAGGGTCGCCATTATTTTTGCTATATTTATAATCGTTCTCGCCCTAGGATGTTTTTTAGGCATTTTTTTCTATGTAAAAAAGACTTGCGATCGGGCCGAGGATAGGTATGGGGAAGGATGCCAAAATGCGCTCATAGCGGTTATGGAGGACGATAAGTCTTCAGCCAGAGAGAAAAACGACGCCATCTGGGCGATGGGACAGATGGCCGATCAAGAGTTTCTGGAAACTTTGGAAAAATTTTATGCCGGATCGGTTCCGGAAGGAAGGGAACCTCTGGATGAAGTCGTGAGCCAATACGAGATTAAAAAAGCCATCCGCTGGATAAACGAGGGAAACATAACCAGTTGGATGTATGGATGGATAAAGAAATAAACATATAAAAAGCACAAGAAATGTGGCGTAAATTGACGGTCGTAGGATTACTGTACAGCTAAAATTATGAAACATCTCGATATAAAAATTTTTGGGAGAGTGCAAGGAGTGTTTTTCAGGATTTCCGCCCGAAAGAAAGCTGAAAAGTTGGGAATTTCCGGATACGTCAAGAATATGGAGGACAAGACTGTTAAAATCGAGGCGGAAGGAGAGGAGGAAAATTTAAAAAATTTTTTAGATTGGTGCAGGAAGGGTCCGTTGATGGCCAAAGTTTCAAGATTGGATCATGAAGAAAGCGAAGACATTAAAGGATATAAAGGATTTGAGATAGAATATAAAACAACGGATTGATTCAGATGCGGTTGTAATGATTAAATATGAAATGATGTAATAATAAATTATATAATTTTATAGTTAGAAAATATGCTTCCAAAAACCATCCGATCATTATGGACGGCGACAACGCCCGAGACGGATTATCCGGAGCTGAGCTCGGAGATCGAAGCGGATGTGGCGATAGTCGGCGGGGGAATGGCCGGCCTCAGCGCCGCTTATTTTTTGGCGAAAGAAAATTTCAAGGTGGCCGTGATAGAATCTTCCAGGATCGCCACAGGCACTTCCGGAAATACGACAGCCAAGGTGACATCCCAGCATAATCTGAAATATGCTTTTTTGAAAAAGCATTTCGGATCGAGAAAAGCCCGGATCTATGCTGATTCTAACCAGTGGGCTATTGCGGAAACGGAGAGGATAATCCGAGAAGAAAAAATAGATTGTGATTTCACGCGCTCTCCAGCCTATGTTTATGCGCTTACGGATGAAGGATTTGAAGATATAAAGAGAGAAAACAGGATCTGCCAAGAGCTGGGACTACCTTCATCAGTAGTTGAAGAAGTAGAATCGATCCCTTTTCCGATCAGAGGCGCCATAAAATTTGAAAATCAAGCCTATTTCCATCCCCGCAAGTATCTTCTGGCGCTGGCAGATAAGATAACTGATAAGGGAGGAAAGATTTTTGAAAATACGGAAGCTGTAAGTATCAGATCAGGGAAAAATCCGGCTGTTATTACCGCAAAAGGGAATATAAGGGCGGATCATATAATAGTAGCGACAAATTATCCGTTTTTTGACAGAGGCTTATTTTCTCTGCGCACGAGCCAGTCGCGCTCATACGGTTTGGCGGCTAACCCGGGAAATTCCTGTCCAGAAGGGATGTTCATTAATAACGAAGGCGAAGTTTTTTCTTTCCGTCATCATAAGTCGGGAGAAAAAAACTGGATTATTGTCGGAGGGGAAAACCATATTGCCGGAGAAGAAGAGGGGAAAGACCATTTTTCCAGTTTGGAGAAGTCAGCAGGCCAAAAGCTTATGGTTGGGAATGTGGAATATATTTGGTCGGCGCAAGACAGTATATCGATCGACGGCGTTCCGTTCATAGGAAAGATGCCGAATGCTGAAAATGTCTATGTTACGACAGGCTATGGCAAATGGGGGATGACGACCAGCTTAGTTTCAGCTAAGATTCTTGCGGATTCGATTATGGGAAAAAATAGCGAATGGATGAATCTGTATAGCCCGCTGAGATTCAATTTTACCGCTTCTTTTTCCGAACTGTTTGATCTCATAAGGCGCGTGAGCAGGAGCTATTTCCGATATATCAGGAAAGACAAGTCCGAATTGTCAGAGCCGGATCTTGATGAAGGGAGAATCATCGCATCGAAAGGTAAAAAAATTGCTGTGTATAAAGATAAATCAGGCAATATCCATTCCTATTCGGCGGTCTGTACTCATCTAGGATGCATAGTTTCTTGGAATAGTTCCGAAAAGACCTGGGACTGTCCGTGTCACGGATCGCGTTTCGATAAAGATGGAAAAGTTATCCATGGGCCGGCGAGACGTTCATTGCCGGAAATGGATATGGAGGGCGTTGAAAAAGAGTCTTAATAATTTTTTAATTTTCAAAATATGGAAGAAGAAAAGATAAAGCCTACGAAAAAAGGAGGAAAAAATATGACTATCATATCCGTAGCTATTGTTGCAATTTTAGCAGTAATATTTTTCCTGATTAAAAGCGCTAAAGATGAATTCGATTCCATCGATATGGATATGACGAGCGATAACCTCGTCGAGAATGTCGAAAGTCTCGGCCAAGATGAGAAAGATGCGGAGGAAAACATTGAAGAGTTCGATATTTCCGCCAAGCCTTTTGAATTTTCCATCAAGGAGATCCGAGTCAAAAAGGGTGATAAGGTAAGAATAAATCTTTCCATAGAATCCGGAATCCATGATTGGGTAATCGATGATTTTTCTTCCGCCACGAGCCAGCTTTCGGCAGGGCAGTCCGGCTTTGTCGAATTTATTGCTGACAAAACAGGCGTTTTCGAGTATTATTGCAGTGTGGGAAACCACCGGCAATTGGGCATGGTTGGAAAATTAATCGTGGAAGAATAAAAATATGCTGGCAAAAATCGCCTACTTCTTAATATTAGGAAAGCCCTTGGTATTTTATTTGGGGATTTTTACGCTTGCTTCGCTTCTATCGACTGCTGCAATAGGTTTTTTGAATATGAAAGGAATCCACAAAATACCTCTGAAATGGCACTTCAGGATGGCCGGAATAACTGTCGCGTCAGCGCTTCTCCACGGAGTCCTGGCAATTTCGGCTTATTTCTAATTAATTATTACGAAATTTTTTGCATGAAAAATTTTTATATAATGATTGGCGCAATCATTATTTTTCTTCCGGTAATATATTTTTTGGCATCCTCCAAAAAGTTACATTTTGAAAGAGAAATAGTTTCCGAGTTTCAGGTAGACGAGGGAACCGTTGACGAAAAACAGGATAAAAAAGATTCAATAAAAAACGAAAACCATCCCAATTCTATTTTGAGCCTCATTAACAAAAATTTCGAAGGAAGCGATTTCAAAGCGGGAAATGTTCTTGTAAGCGGAAACCTTTACACGAGGTATTTCATATCTTACAAAAGCGACGGACTTTCCATCTCGGGAATAATGAGCGTGCCGGAAGGGGAAGGTCCTTTTCCGGTTTTAATTCTCAATCACGGATATATCGCTCCGGAAATCTATACCAATGGTCGGGGATTGAGAAGGGAGCAGGATTATTTTGCCAAGAACGGATATGCGGTAATCCATCCGGATTATCGGGGCTATGCCCTGTCCGATCCCGATCCGGAAACGGGAGATGAGCAAGGGCTGGCTTATTCGGGCTATGTCAGCGATGCCGTCAATCTTGTATTGGCGCTTCAAGAATCCGGCTTGGATCATCTGAATCTGGGAAAAATCGGAATGCTGGGTCACTCGATGGGCGGAGGAGTGACGATGAACGCCTTGATTTCCCGGCCGGATCTGTTCGATGCGGCGGTTCTTTTGGCTCCGGTGAGCTCGGACTACCAGAAAAATTTTTTGCGCTGGAGAAAAGATAGTTTGGATGATGAGGAATTGGAGATTCTTGAAAGAGAGATAGGCGATACGGATGACGAGAATAATTTCTCTGCTTTTTCTTCGGCGTTTTATTTTGACAGGATAAACGCTCCTATTATGATCCATCAGGGAACAGCAGACAAAGATGTTCCCGTTGAGTGGTCGAGAGAGACGCGGGATAGGTTGGAAGAATCCGGCAAGGAGGTTATCTATTTCGAGTATCCCGGTGAGCCCCATGAATTCGCTTCCGCCTGGCCGACAGTTATGGAAAGAACTTTGTATTTTTTTGATAAAAACTTGAAATAACAATTAAAACTAAAAATATGAAAATAATCGCGTTGATATTTTCTGTGGCAATCGCCCAGCTGGCCGGAATTATCGGATCTTTTTTCACTTCTTCGAGCGTCAGGACATGGTACGTCGATATCATCAAGCCGCAGTGGAATCCGCCCGCCTGGTTATTCGGACCGGTTTGGATAACCCTTTATACCCTGATGGGCGTTGCGGCTTATCTGATCTGGCAACAAAAAGATCAGCCCGGCGCAAAAATTGCCTTAGTTGTATACGGAATTCATCTGGCTCTTAATGCTCTGTGGTCGATTATTTTTTTCGGACTTAAAAATCCCGGATTGGCTTTCGGAGAAATAATTATCCTACTAGCCTCGATATTGGTCGTGGCCTTTCTTTTTTGGAGGATAAATCCTTATGCCGGCATGCTTTTTATCCCTTATGTTCTTTGGGTATCGTTCGCTTCATTTCTTAACTACAATATCTGGAAACTGAATTGATATGAGGATCTGGGATATTCCTGTCAAACATTTATGCAGAAAACACCTGCTCGGTGAGCACCGGGAGCTTCATGGACTTTGGAATATTCTTACTAAGCACAAAGGCAAGGGAGGTTATTCAAGGCATCCTGAAACAAAAAGATGGGTCGGGAAACTCAAGGCTCTTTATTCGAGGCACGAAAATCTTGCGCGCGAGATGGAAAAAAGGGGATACCGTCATATTTCTCTTCTAGATGAAAGATTGGCGGGAGGAAAGGAAAAACAAGATGTTTTCATAAATACTGTTTCCGAGCAGAAAGAGATTCTTAGGAGAAAGAATTGCGGATGTTTCTCTTAAAAATTTTGACTTTCCAAAAAACGTTTTTTCGATTTTTTCATATCAGAATTTTGAAAATCGCGCAAAAAGCGCGATTTGATATTTATTTGAAAAAATGCGATAATGAAATTTAGCGGTAATCAGGAGCGTATCAATAATTAGGAGCGATTGCCAAAGTTTATGTATAAAGTGCCTTTAGATAAATATACCAAACAAAATATAATAAATCCCGAGAAAAGCAGAAAAAAGTTCTGGATAGCAGCGGGAGCTGTTTTTATTTTTTTTGCCTGCTTTGCTCTGATCCGTGCTTTTCCGAGATCGGAAGGGATCACGACGGAGCAGGAAAGTGAAATTCTATCTGAGGAAGCAATCTTAGAAGAGACAAAAGAAATTTTGGTCAATTACGAAGTTTCTGAGGGGGACATTCCAGCGGAAATTTTTAGCAAATACGGAAAGTTCGACGCTAATGACACGGAAGCTCTTTTATATGCTTCAAGCGATGTTTATGATTTTTCCAGCCTAAAGATAGGAAGGCCTCTGCGATTCTATTTTAACGGAGAAGAAAAAGCCATGCGGATGGAATACGATCGGGATACAGAAAGAGTGGTGATTGTCGAAAGAGTCGGGCAAGAATTCAGCGTGCGTGAAGAAGAGATAAAATACGATGTGAGCGAAGAGACGGTTCGAGGAAAAATAGAAAACTTTTTTTATGCCGATGCGCTTGATTTGGGAGTTTCCGAAGCGACGGTTCTGGAGATGGGAGACATTTTTTCTTTCAGTGTCGACTTTACGACCGAGATAAAGCAAGGCGATGAATTTATAATCATTTATGAAAAAAGATTTCGCGATGGCCAAAAAGGTCCGGATGGAAATATTTTAGCTGCTAAATTTATAAATGAAGGGACGGCTTATTATGCTTATCACTTTGATAACGACGGAAATGGAGGATATTATGATGAGGAGGGGCGGGTCTTGGAAAGGCAATTCCTAAAGGCACCCCTCAGTTATCGTCGGATCACATCCGGATTTACCGGCGCGCGTCTTCACCCGATAACCCGCACGGTGAGCGCCCATTACCAGATCGATTACGCGGCGCCCGTCGGCACGCCAGTAGTTTCTACGGCCAGAGGCACCATTATGAGCGCCGGATGGGAAGGAGGATGGGGTAATATGGTAAGGATCCGCCATGATAACGGATATACGACCCATTATGGCCATTTGAGCGCCTTTGCCAAAGGCATCGCCGGAGGAACAAAAGTCAGCCAGGGGGAAGTTGTCGGATATGTGGGATCTACCGGTTGGTCCACGGGACCGCATCTTGATTACGGGATGAAGCTTAATGGTGTTCCTGTAAATCCTCTCAAGTTAGATCTTCCCAAGGGAGAGCCTCTCGGAGAAGAAAAAATGAGGGAATTTGAAAAAATTAAGAAAAAGTATGAGAGAGATATAAATTGATTTTTACGGAGCAATTTTTAGCTTGAAAATTATTTTTTCTATTGCAATAAAAAACTCAAGATTGTATACTTCTAGTAGCCGAAGTTAAAAATTAATTTTTTAAAAATATGGAGACGGAAATCAAAGAAGAACAAAATAAAGAAGAAAGCTCCTCGAGCCATTGGAAAAATTTCGCCCAGTTATTTCTTACAAATTTGGCTTCCCGGATAAGCGGAAGCATTTCCGATAAGATAAGCGAGTGGGTGGACAAAATAAAAAAGAGGGCGATTTCTATGTTTTTGATGGCGGTCGGGACGATATTTTTTTTGGTCGGAGCGGCGATTTATACGAATACCATTATTGATAATTCTTCCCAGTGGGCCGGATATGCCATAGTAGGAGGCGCGGTTCTTATTATCGGCTATTTGTTAAGCCGGGATTAACGCTAATAAATTTAATTATAAATAAATGGATACTAAAAAAGCAAAAAAGGCCATATCGCAGAACATAAAGAAAGCGCAGAAGAAAGGCGCAGAGCTTGAAGGGGCTGCGATGAAAGAATTTAAAAAAGTCCAAAAGGAAATGGAAAAAACCACGAAAAAAGTGGGAGACTACATGAAAAAAAATCCTGAGAAAGCCGCTCTTATATCTGCCGGAATAGGAGCCGCTCTAGGAGCTGCCGCCGCTTTCCTTATTTCTTCGAAGAAAAAAAATAAGAAATAAAACCTGAATGCGATATGAAGAAGTTTCGAGAAATCGAAACTTTTTTATTTGAGAGAGTCGCATCTGATTTTTTAGGAAAATTAAATTTTTTCCCATTGTATGCTAAGATTGATATGTAATTTTATGAATTTTTTTAAGTATGGAATTTACAAGGCATGAAAAGATGATAGTCGGAGTTAATCTGCTGATTGTTTTATTTTTTTCAACATTCTTTTTGCTTGATAAGAATTATGAATTTATAATATATATTTTCGTACTTTTGGCGCTGATGACCTTGATAATAATTTCTCATAAAAAATTCCGATATTCAGCGGCAGTTTTATGGGCACTGACTGTTTGGTCGTTTCTCCATCTTGTCGGTGGAGGTCTGACTTATGTCGAGGGAGAAGTTTTTTATAAATTGATCATAGTTCCAATTATAGGAGAGCCATACAATATCTTAAAATACGATCAAGTCCTACACTTTTACGGATTTTGGGCAGCTACATTGGTGGTTTATTATGTTTTAAAGCCTTCTTTAAGAGATAATTTGGAAGGCAAAAGCGCCATACTTTTCATAGTTGCCATGGCCAGTCTGGGGCTGGGAGGCTTGAATGAGATAGTTGAATTTGCGGCTACAGTGAGCGTTCCCGATACCAATGTCGGAGGTTACGAGAACACGGCTATCGATTTGGTGGCTGATTTTCTCGGAGCATTGGGCGCTGTAATCTATATCGGATGTTTCAAATTAAAAAGGTCTTAATTTTTGCCTTTTGAATTAAATTGTAGTTCCCAAGAAATCAATAAAAAATGGAAAATAAAATTTGTCTCATAACTTATCCCGACAGTCTGGGAAAAAATTTAAAAGAACTGGACACGATATTGGAAAAATATTTTAAAGGCGCATTCGGAGGAATTCATATATTACCCTTTTATCCCTCATCAAGTGATCGCGGTTTTTCTCCGCTCACTCACTTGAAAGTGGATGAGTCTTTCGGCAGTTGGGAGGATATAAAAAGTATATCCGGAAGATACTTCTTGATTGTCGATATCATGGTAAATCACATATCGGTCGAATCCGATATCTTTCGGGACTATATCCTGAGGGGAGAAGATTCCAAGTATAGCGATTTTTTCATAACGAATGATAAGTTTTCTAGAAGGATTATTCCGCGCCGCAAATCCACTCCTGTCATTCTGGGTCTATTGGAAAAGACTGCCAACAAAATCAGGGATCTTGATGCGTTTTTCCATTGTTCGGGGGTCAATAGATTTTCTCTGAAAAAAATATATCGCCCTAGGACAGAGAATCCGTTGGTTCCTTTTAAAATTAATAATGGAAGAGTCGAGCACCTTTGGTGCACTTTTTCGAGAGATCAGGTCGATTTGGACATATATAATGAGGAAGTGATGGATCTTTTGAAAAAGTACGTGAAAAAACTGGCGGAAAACGGCGTGAATATGGTAAGGCTGGACGCAGTCGGATATTTGGTAAAAAAAAGAGATACTAACAGCTTTATGCTTCCGGAAGTTTATGATTTTATAAATCGGATAGGGAAAACAATTCACGAGGAAGGGATGCTGGTCTTGCCGGAAGTCCACCATCATTATTTCTATCAGATAAAGCTTCATAATACGAAAGAGGTCGATTATATCTATGATTTTCAGATGCCTATGCTCATGCTTAATGCGATTTATGAAAAAAATTTTTCAGGTATAAAAAAATGGCTGAAGATCAGGCCGGAAAAGGCCATCAGTATACTGGACAGCCATGACGGAATTCCGGTTGTTGACGTCGAGGATTTATTGGATGAAAAAGATATTTCCAAAACAGTTGAAAAGGTAATTCTTAACGGAGGAAATGAAGCCAGAAGAGCTTCCGGGGAGAATGGAGCTATAAATGCGGATATTTATCAGATAAATTGCACCTATTATTCGGCGCTGGGCGAAGACGACGACGCCTATATTATTGCCAGAGCCGTCCAGTTTTTCGTTCCGGGAATCCCTCAGGTTTATTATGTCGGGCTTTTGGCCGGAAAAAATGATGTCGAAAAGCTGAGAGAGACAAACGTCGGCAGGGATATAAACCGGCATGACTATTCGGAAGAAGAGATAAAAAAAGAGATGAAAAGAGGCGTCGTCAAAAGGCTTATGAAACTCATGGAATTCAGGAACAATTATCCAGTTTTTGACGGAAAATTTTCCTTGGGGAACTCTTATGATAACAACGAGCTCGTCTTGAGATGGCGCAGAGGAAGGCTTTTTTTGGAAGTAGAGATAAGCTTAAAAAGCAACAAGGTTCACGCGATTTATTTTGATGAAAAAAACGAAAAAGAGATGAGGAAAAAATTCTGATTTTGCTTTATTTTTTTTTTATGTTATCATACTTTATATAGTCTGATTTCTTCAATAGACAAAATAGAAATAAAAATTTATCAAAAGCTGTATTTTGCCGGCGGAATAAGCAGGATTAATATTTTTTAGTTTGAAATGAGGATTAACATAAAAATAAAATTATTATTAATAAGCTTTTTTTTCATTGCTTCAGGCGATGTTAAGGCTGATTTTTTCGATCCTTCTACGATCTATTCTCTTCCGCCTGCCTGGGGGACGGGAAGCCTGTTCACTATCGATCAGGACACTTGGACGGAAACCGATGAGGTGCCGATATATTTCGCAGATGATCCGGCCGAAGGAGTGACTGGAGGACTCGGCTTAGCTGTTAATCCTTTGACCGGAGAATATTATGCCATCATAAAATCGGCGGATGATTTGCAAGAAGATCCTGGATATTTAGTAATTCTTGATCCGACTACAGGGGAAGCACAAAGAATAGGGCAATTTTCTACAAGAATAAACAGTTTGGCTTTTGACTCGAGGGGAAACCTCTACGGAACAGCCGGATTGGGAGATGTGGCGACGGAAGGCCTTTTTTCCATAGATATTTCCGATGCTTCTATTACCAAGATAATGTCTTTGAGTGAAAGCGATTCAGGAAGAGCTTTGGCATATAACAAGGACGACGGGTATCTGTATTATGCATATGGCGTAGATATCCCCGACTCATGGTATGACAAGTTCATCGACAAGATAGACATTTCTGATCCGGATAATCCGGCCCTAATGAGTACCTTGGAAGCAGAGCCGAATGTTAATGAACGTCCGATTTCAGCGATGGTTTACATCGGTGGCGGAGAATTTTTGGCAGGAGATACTTGGTGCTATTTGTATAAGATAGATGTTGCTACAGGTGCTCTCACATACTTGAATGAGACCGATGAATGTTCAAAAGGCCTTGCCGTACCTTGGGAAGTGGCATTGAGCGTTTCAAGCCTGAGTCCCGCCGATAACGCGGAAAATGTTTCAACTGGCTCAGATTTGGAAATCGTTTTTGGCGATAACGCTTATCAAGGAACAGGCAATATAGTCGTGAAGAAGAGGGGTGATGATTCCGTCGTAGAGACGATAGATGTCTCATCGTCCGATGTCACGGGCTGGGGAAGCGCAACTTTGTCGATTGATTTGCAGGACAATCTTCCTGCCAGCACCCACCTTTATGTGAATATCGATTCGGGAGCGATAAAGAATGCGGATGACGATGATTTTTCGGGAATATCGGACACGACAACTTGGAATTTCACTACCGATAATATAATTATTGAGACAGTTCCTGACGGAGAATGCTATGAGGTCGGGTCGGCCGAAGCTAGCCAGCCGGCTGACACCGTTCTAGAATATTCAAATGATGATCAGTCGTCCTGGACATATGCTCCGGTAGATCAAGGAGATGGAGGAGATTGCAATGTGACGGATATCCGTCTCACGTTGGACAGCCAATCTGACTCCGTGGGGGAAGATCTGGAGGCTGAATTTGTGGGAACTGTCTCGGACACAGAAGTTATCAGCAGTGGTGATGGCGGTGTAGATCTTTTGGAAAATAATCATGGAGCTTATGCTATCGTTACTGAGGAATCTTGGACTTATAATGTCGGCTATGACATTGAGATCGGAAGCACGGGAGATATTTATACAACTGGAGATTTTGAGGGCGTTACAGATTTTGATCCGACAGATGGTGAAGATATCCGCACGCCTTATTCAGGTACAGACGTATTTATCACAAAATTCAACGCGGATGGGACTTATGGGTGGACAAGAAACTTCCCGGGGGCTACAGGAGATCTAAAGCATGGCATGGCACTGGATAGTTCCGATAATGTTTATGTCGGAGGAGGATTTCAAGGAACGGTTGATTTTGACGATGCTGGAGGAACAGATGAACACATTTCAGTCGGCTCTAGCGATACTTTTCTTACGAAATATAATTCGGACGGTTCATACGGCTGGACGATCACTTTTGGCGCAACTCAAATAGGAGGTGTTGCTGTGGATGATTCAGATAATATCTATATCACAGGGGAGTTCAGCCTGACTGCGAATTTTGACGGTACCGGTACTGGTCCGGATGAGCATACCTCTGTCGGAGACGAAGATATATTCATAACAAAATATAACTCGGACGGTTCATACGGCTGGACAAGAACTTTCGGCGGAACAAACGATGATAGAGGTTATGGAATTTCCATAGATAGTTCAGGAAGCGTTTTTGCAACCGGTTTTTTTCTGAACACGGTAGATTTTGATGGCACTGACGGAGTGGACAACCACACTTCTTCTGGCAGTCTTGATACTTTCATAACTAAATATAATCCTGATGGATCATACGTCTGGACCAGAACATTCGGTCCGGATATCGGTTATCAGATCGCTAATGACAGTTACGGAAATATTTTTGTAGTCGGAAGTTTTTTCGGTTCCCCGGATTTTGATGCCTCCGAACTGACGGAAGATATTCACACATCTGAGGGTTATGAGAACGGCTTTATCACTAAATATAACAATGACGGATCATACGGCTGGACGAGGACATTTGGTGAATATGATGAAGATTTTGGATACGGAGTCGCAACGGATGATTCCGGCAATGTCTTCATAACAGGAAGCTTTTTTGATACGGTCAATTTTGACGATACCGGCGGAACAGATGAGCATACCTCTGCCGATGATAGTGATATATTCATCACCAAATATGATGCTGATGGATCATACGGTCGGACGAGGACTTTCAGCGGTGCGACAGGATATGACGAAGGCTATGACATCGCTACGGATGGTGATAATGTTTTTGCAACCGGATATTTCTTAGGCGCGGTCGACCTTGATGATACGGGCGGAGAGGATATCGTTACAACTCCTTCAAATACTATAACCGGCGGTTTTATAGTCAAATATGCTAATGATGGATCATATGGAACGATATACTCAAAATATTCATTAAGCGGGACTTATGAAACTTCGATAGCCCCCTCATCTTTATTGGCCTGGGATAGTTTGGAAATATCCCAAACGACTCCGGCCGGCACGGAAATCGAATATACAATCCTTGACAACACATGCAATAGCATATTGGTCGGACCGACGACCGAAACTTCCATAGATATATCTTCTATCGGAATCAGTGAGGATGAATTGTGTCTGAGGGCATCTTTTTCCACTACTGATTCTACGATAACAGGCGAACTGGAGAGTTGGACCGTCGATTATGAGACAGAGAGAAGCCTTGCGAGCTTCGATTATTCCACCGTAAGCGAAGATGAGCCTGCAGGCAACAGCGCTCCGACAGACATCTCTCTTTCAATCGATGCGGTTGATGAAGGAGTGGATATCGGCACCGTTGTCGGAACCCTTTCCACCACTGACGCGGACGGGGGGGATACGCATACCTATTCATTCGCTTGTGCTACTCCTGGGGCGGATGATGCCAGCTTCCAGATCTCAGGATCGGATCTTTTGACTGATGAAGTTTTTGATTATGAAACTAAGACCAGTTATGCTATTTGCATAAGGGCAGATGATGGCAATGGAGGAATCTATGACAAAAATTTCACGATAAATATTACGGATGTGGATGAAAATGGCAACGATGACACTGACGACACCGACGGAGAAGACGAAGATGAAGATGAAGATGACGACGAATACATAAACCTAAAAAGTTCCAAAGGCGGAAAACTGACTTTTGACGTAAAAATTCCGAAAGACACAAAGGTCAAATCGGATTCCATCAAAGAATCCAAGGATGAATCGACAGAAATAAGGAATGTCGGCATCAAGACCAAAAAAGACAAAAAAGTCAAAGGGGAGCTCACCATAAAAGATAAGAAGGAAAAACCGGAGGATGTCGTCTTTCCGGAAGAGGTGGACCAGTGCACCCCCTATCAGATCTTGGACATAGACGCGGAATTTTCCGATAAGGACATCAAGAAAGCGGAACTGACTTTCCGCGTCCCCAAGGGCTGGCTCAAGAAATACGACAGGGAAACCATGACTTTCGTCATAGGCAAGAAAGCGGCCAACGAGAAGATGCTTGAAAAGAACAAATGGGCCATCGTCCTTTCAAGCAGCTTGGTAAAGACCAAGGATGGCTATGATATCTATGAGGTTGAATCAGAATCGCTAGACGGCTATTGGGGAGTCTATGGATGCGGAGGAGGAGCAGGAGAGGATCGAGAGAATAGCGATAATAATAACAATAATGATAACAACATTGATGACAAGTCGCAGAAGAAAAAAGATATCGATAGAGACGGGAATGATGAGATAGCTATCGATCAAAACGGAGATATTTCGGACGGAAACACTGACGGATATGAAGAATTCAGCGATCCAGACGGCTCATCTGACGACATCTACAAAATAGATGGGGATCAGGACGGCCAAACCGATTTCCTCATAGATACCGATGGAGACGGAAGTGCGGATGCCTATTGGGATCCAGATGACGGGATAGCGACCGATACCGGCATCGAAGAGGTGGATGGCAAGACCGTGATTGCGATAGATACTGACGGAGACGGAGAATTTGACAGCTACTATTATCCGATAAGAGATGAGATAAGGGAAATAATAGATGTCCAATCGAGCGAGAAAGATGATATAATTTCTTCAAATACGGTTAGAACAAGCGATGATAAGATGAATGGAATTATTAAAAATGAAGAGACGATCAGCGCTGTCTCAATAATAGGTCTCATAACGGGAGCTGGTGCGGTTATGGCTTCAGCCGGAGGAGCGATTCCTCTGGTTCCTTTTGTGCCTAATAATTTAAACTCGTCTTTTTTTTACAGGATGCTCTCGGCTTTTAAAAGGAGAAGATTTTTCAGTATTTTTCAGCTTATTCCTTTCTCGACGGCAACCTCTAGAGAAAAAATTGCTTTTCCTTTTGATAGAAAAGGAGAAGATCCTGCGTGGGGAATTGTTTTTGATTCATATACGAAACTGCCTGTTCCCGACGCGCTTGTCCAGCTGGTCGATAAAGACAGAGGCAAGATGGTTGAGCAAGTGATAACTGACAAAGAGGGAAGATATGGATTCTTAATAAAAAAAGGAGGAGAATATGTCTTAAAGATAAAGAAAGGAGAATATGAGATTAAGTCTGATGCTGGAAAAGACAGTCTTTATGGAAAAATTTACAGCGATCCGATATCTTTGAAAGAAGGAGAGGTGGCTAAAATAAATGTTGCCCTGGAAGCAAAAGGTTTCAATTGGGATGCTTTTTCTGAAAATATGCTTAAGAGATACCATTCCTTTTTCTTGAGGTCGTTCAGCTATTTTTTGGATACGGTTTACATTTTAGGATTTCTTTTTTCAATATATGCTGTCATGAACTATCCGAATCTCATAAATTATATAATTTTAATATTATATATCGGATTGCTTGCCTATAAGCTTGTAAAATACTATTCGGCTAAAAAATTCGGTACAATCATAGGCAAAGAAAGCGGGAGGCCTCTTCCTTTCGCTGTCATAGAATTATATGACAAGATTACCAAGCAAAGACTGAATTTTACGGTTTC
>Ga0172377_10003372_pt1 | contig 16400 bp, 8 predicted proteins | sample Pumphouse3metaG_FD_119749 | JGI IMG/M metagenome (GOLD analysis project Ga0172377, IMG submission 119749) | Leachate microbial communities from a municipal landfill in Southern Ontario, Canada - Pumphouse #3 metaG | ecosystem: Engineered > Solid waste > Landfill > Unclassified | place: Canada...
GCTTCACGGTCAAGATACGTCTCGGACACCTTTTTCTGGGCCGCCATATATTCCTCAAAATCGGCAAGTACCATAAAGGGATCATCCCATATCAAAGAATCGCATATGGGATTAAATATCCCTTTCTCGAAAGGCGAAAAGAAATTTTCCTCTATAAGTCGGAGCGTTTCCTCCAGGAGGGGCGCCTTGTATAAAAATTTTCTGGGGTCATACCCGTCCCTCTTGAGCCGGGCTATCTCGTGGGCCCTTTTCCCGAAAATAAAAATATTATCTTCCCCCACAGCTTCCGCTATTTCAACGTTGGCGCCGTCCATCGTACCTATTGTCAAGGCGCCGTTAAGCATAAATTTCATGTTTCCGGTACCCGAGGCCTCTTTTCCGGCGGTGGATATCTGCTCGGAAAGATCGCTTGCCGGAAAGATCCTTTCGGCAAGCGAAACACGGTAATCTTCAAGGAACAATACCTTGAGCTTGCCTTTCACCGCGCGGTCGTTGTTTATTACAGAGGCTATGTTGCAAATGAACTTTATGATGAGTTTTGCCATGTTATAAGAAGGCGCGGCCTTGCCCGCTATTATGGCTGTCCTCGGCACAGGATCTTTCACCGCGCCGTTCTTTATGCCGGTATATTGCGCTATAAGAAAGAGCGCGAAAAGAAGCTGTCTTTTATATTCGTGTATCCTTTTTATCTGGACATCAAAGATCGAGGCCGGGTCAACCACGACACCCGTGCTTTTCTTTATGTCCGCGGCCAGATCTTTCTTATTGGCATGCTTGACCTCTCTCCATTTTTCAAGGAATCCGTTATCATCAGCCAGCGGTACAAGCTTTTTCATTTCGGAAAGGTCGGTTATCCACTTATCCCCTATAACCCCCGTGATAAGACCGGAAAGCCGCGGATTGGATTTTTTAAGCCATCTTCTCTGGGTTATCCCGTTGGTCTTGGAATTGAATTTATCGGGGTAAAACTCGAAAAAATCCTTGAAAAGCGTGGTTTTGATGAGATCGGTATGCAGCTTGGAAACACCGTTCACCGAATGGCTTCCGACTATACACAAGTGGCTCATTCTCACCCTTTTATTCCCGCTTTCATCAATAAGGGACATTCTCCTCGGCCTGTCAAGATCATGCGGATACCTCATACTTACTTCCTGCAAAAACCTGAAATTGATCTCATATATCAGCTCCAAATGTCTTGGTAGCAATTTTCCGAAAAGGGCCAGAGGCCAGCTCTCAAGAGCTTCGGGAAGCATGGTGTGATTTGTATAAGCGAAAGTACGGGTGGTTATTTCCCAGGCATCGTCCCAGCTTAAAGATTCTTCATCCAGCAATATCCTCATAAGCTCCACTATTGCCACCGCCGGATGAGTATCATTAAGCTGTATGGCCACTTTTTCGGGGAAATCGTTAAAATCCGAGTTATGCGCCTTAAAACGTCTTATAATGTCCTGCATAGAGGCGGAGGTGAAAAAATATTCCTGTTTCAGCCTTAGCTCCACACCCTTGGAAACACTGTCGCTGGGATAAAGCACCCTGGATATGTTCTCTGAACTTATCTTGTCCTCGCAGGCCTTTATATAATCCCCGTCGTTGAAATATTCAAGCTCGAACTCCGCGCTGGACTTGGCGGACCACAAACGCAGATTGTTTACTACATCATTCCTGTAGCCCGGTATCGGAGTGTCGTGAGCAACGGCAAGAACATCTTTGGTATCTATCCAGTCGACCATTAACTTCCCGTCTTTATCTTTCCTTTGCGTAGTTTTTCCGTAAAAACACACCTTGATAGTAAATTCCGGCCTCTCGAATTCCCACGGGTTCCCGAGAGCGAGCCATTCATCCGGAACCTCTACCTGCTTCCCGCCGACTATTCGCTGTTTGAATATCCCATAATCGTACCTTATTCCGTATCCGGTAGCGGGAATCCCCAGTGTAGCCATGGAATCCAGAAAACAAGCGGCAAGTCTTCCAAGCCCGCCGTTCCCCAGCCCGGGATCAGGCTCTTTATCGAAAAGGTCCCGCAGGCTGCAGCCGAGTTCAGAGAGAGCCGTCTCGGCCTCTTTTTCTATGCCGAGGTTCATTATGTTATTCTCAAGAAATTTTCCGGGAAGGAATTCCAGCGACAGGTAATAGACCCTTTTACAATTCTCATCATGGTATCTTTGCTGGGTAAGTATCCATTTTTCGATTAGCCTGTCTCTTACGGCCATCGAGATGGACATGTAATTATCGCGATCGGTAGCCGTATATACGTCCTTGGCCAGGCCATATCTTCTATTGTGCATAAAATCTTTTTTAAGCTCTTCCACAACAGAAAATCTTTCCGGATCTTTGCTATCCATTGCTCATCCTATCGTTTGGTGTAGAATCCGGCCGGATATATGCTTTTATTTCTTGGCCGGTTTCGGAGCGCTTTTTTTCTTTTTCAAGGCGCCGGCCTTAGCTGCGGTGCCGGGGCCCCTTTTTCTCATTTTTTTCTTTTTTAGAAGCTCTCTTACTTCCACTGACGTAAGTTTCTTAAGGCTCTCGGCGCTGCACCCCAATACCTCCAGCATTTTTTTCTGAGCTTTTATCTTCTGGTTTTTCCTGGCTCCCGCTTTTTTGGGTCTGGTACGGTAAACTTTTCTCGGTTTCATTTTTTCTCCAGTCGTTTTCGGTTTAATTTCCAGCTAAAAAAGGTCTTCAGCCGGCACGCTGATCATTATAACCTATATCCCGGGTTTTTCAACTTAGTTTTAGTCCATAGACCGTGGACTACGCGATGTGATGACTGAAAAACGAACTATGGGCCCTTATGGCTATATCAAGCAGGCATATATCATCCCGGAAAGTCCCTGACTTGAAACTGTTAAGCTTCGAAATAAGCTTAGTGTCAAGCTGCGATCCCGCGAGAATACGATTGGCAAGAAAGAAGCGCTCCAGACGGCTATTCCCGAATTCTTCGCCCGATGAGTTGAAAGTTTCAGTGACCCCGTCCGTATAAAGCAGTATTCTGTCTCCAACCCCTATATGAAGTTCGTTCTGGTACACAGCGATATCGGTGGAAGCTATCCCCAGCATTCCCGCCATAGAGGACATAGATATGAGTTTCCCTGTCTTCGCGTCATAAAGGTACTGCGGCGGATGGGCATAATTCGAGTAACAAAGAGTCATTTTCTTCATATCAAGCTGTCCGCAAAAAGCCGTTAAATACATATCCGACCCGTGGAAATCGCTGTTTATGAAAACATTAAGATCTCTCATCAATTCCCCGGGCTGTTTTTCTTTTTTCGCTATTCTCTCGAATTCGGCATGCATCCTGTTGACAAGCAGAGCCGCCGGGACCCCATGCCCGGTAACATCGCTTATAATAAAGGTTATTTTGTCTCCCGGAAGTAATACATAACTCGCATAATCCCCTCCCACATAATATGCCGGAAGATATGTTACATTTATGCTCACAAGATCGGTGTCGATACCATCCGGTATTATGGTTTTGTGCACCCTCGTGGCCAGCTCGAGATCCTTTTTCATCTGGGCGTTTCTGTCTTCAACCGTCTTCAAAAGAACAAAGTTGTCAACGTCTCTCTCGGTCTCCTTTCTTCTGAGAACAACACATAACACAAAGGTGACAGCTATAAAGATAACGCCGCTCGCGAAATCTCCGGAAGGCGAAGCATTGTTCAGGCGCGCTATGTAAAGATTCTCTACAATAAATCCCGCAATATGTATGATCCCCAGCGGGATAACCTCTTTAGGCAGCCAGGGTACCGTCATAACAACAATAAGCATCGTAAAAACGTATCCCGCTGAACTTGTCGCGGGACTGTCATAATAGGTTATGCCAAGCCTTACCATTATGCCTACCAGGACCGCCACAAAAAGAAAAGCGACGTTTTTCGTAGCCATAAGACTTTTTGTCCTGCTTTCCCAAAAAAGCGTTAAAAGCCCCGCGCCGGCAAGTGAAGCTCCCGCAAACAGCTCAATGAGTATATGTTCATTCCGGTTAAACGCGAAATCAAGAAGCGACAGCGAGAAATATACGATCACAGTAAGAAAACATAAAAGCCTTACCCTGTTTTTTGTAAGTTCGAGCTGCTTTTCCCGAAAATCCTCGAGGTAGCGTCCGGGTATTCTCGACATAACGTTCTTAAACAAAATACACCTTCCTCACTTTTAGAACAGGGGGCTATCCCGGCATCAGGGGACTACAATTCAATGTCATCCGGCGGTTCCTCAAGATCATGTTTTCTTTTGGCCCTCTGCTTTACCTTTGTAATAGCCTCGGGGATCTTTCCAAATACCGCCTTCGCGGTTTTCATCAGAGATCGGGGCGAAAAAGAATCTTTCACCGTTTGTCCGAACTTTTCGAAAATGTAGTATATGGACGGAACGAAAACAAGGGTCAAAGGCGTGGCAAAAAGAAGCCCCCCTATAACTGTTATGGCCAGGGGATTCCACAGATTGGATCCCTCGCTTTTATCCAGGGCCATGGGAAGAAGCCCAAAAACAGTGGTCGATGTAGTCATAAGAACAGGCCTTAACCTGTCCCTTGACGCGTGTATAAGCATTCTGTACAGATTTTTGTAACGACCTTTCATTTCATTAGCGTGATCTACGAGTATGATCCCGTTATTCACTACAATACCGGCAAGCATCATAAGCCCTATAAGAGCGCCCATGCCCACGATCTTGACGGTAAAAAAAAGCGCTCCGATAGCCCCGATAGTCGCCAGTATAACGGTTATCATGATTATGAAAGGCTGCCTGTAAGATTCGAATATGGACGCGAGCACGAGGAATATCAAGACAAGCACCACAGTTATGGTAAGAAGAAACTCCTTCTGCATTTTTATCAGGGTGGGATAATCCCCGCCTATTTCGTAAAAATAATCTTCGGGCAGTTTAAGGTCGCTAAGTTCTTCCTCAAGCACCTGGGCCGCTTTCCCAAGCGGAAGAAGTCCGATATTCGCGCTGACCTGCACCATTCTGGCCCTGTTTTTTCTCCATATTTCGCTGGGCCCTAGCCCATACCTGAAATCTGCCATCTGGCTGAGCATGACCCTGTCATCACCCGTCTTCGACATCATAAGCGTGTGTATATCCCTGACCGTTCTTCTGTCTTTTTCCTGTTTGCGCACTATGGTCTCAACTTCGGAAGACTCGGTGTGAAACATCGTAGCCCTTACTCCGCGCACCATAGCGTGCACCATGTCGGCTATGTCCCTGGTAGTAAATCCAAAGTACGCGCTTTTCTGCTTGTCAACCTTGATATTCAGTTCCGGGCGTCCTTCCCTCATTCGTATCTTGGTGTCGGTGAAATACGGCACTTTCGACATACGAGTTGTAAGGGCTATGGCGATCTCCCGGAGGATCTCATAATCGTATCCGAAAACATCAAGTATTATTTCCTTGGTACCGATCTCCTGGTCTTCCTCAAAATATATAAAAGCCGGCTGTAATCTCTCTACCTTGGGGCGAAGTTCCTCTATTACCTCGGCCACCGATCTTTTCCTTTCGGTAAGCCCCACAAGTTCCACATATACCTTGCTTGACCAGTTCTCTACCCTGGCCGTAAACGTCTTTACTTCCGGGACTTCCTGGAGGAGCTCTTCCACCTTGGCAACAAATTCGTCGCTCGCGTCAAGTTTTGCCCCGGTGGGAAGTTCGACAAAAATAGTGAACCTGTTCTGTTCTGTCGTACCGAGGTATTCTTTTCCCATTTTCCCGTACAGAAATATGGCCACGACAAAAAGCAGCATAGCCCCCATAAGAAAGAAGAACTTTCTTCTGAACACAAAAAACAGGGCTTTTTCCTGGAGAATATAGAATATGCGCAAGAATCCTTCCTTTACTCTCTGGGATTCGTCTTTTCCTTCCACGACTTTTATACGGGAACACATAAGAGGCACTATCATAAGAGCCACAAAAAGGGAGACAAAAAGCGATATGGTGACCGTCCACGCCACCCCGCCGTAAAGTATGCTCATGGACTGTGACACAAATAACATGGGCAAAAACACAATGACCGTGGTAAGCGTGGAAGCAAAGATAACGACGTTCATCTCAACGCTGCCCGCTTCCGCCGCCGAAACCGGCTCCATGCCCTGTTCGGTCTTTGTTACTATGTTCTCGAAAACAACTATAGAATTGTCCACCAGCATCCCTACCCCAAGAGCTAAACCGAAAAGAGTTATGAAATTTATTGTCAGGTCCATTACCCCGGGCAACAGCATGTTAGAAAGCTCCATCATGCCGAAGGTTATGGCCAGAGATACCGGAATGGAAATTGCCACTATGAAAACGGGCCTGTATTTTTTTATCGCCACTATAAAAACGCTCATGAGAACTATCATGGCATAAACTGCCTTAGCAGGGGCGAAAAGAGATAAAAAGAGGCCCGCGGTAACCACTATTCCGGCTTTATTCCCGAGCTTCCCCATAAAAAGAAGAAGAATGAACATTATCATCATAGCCCCCCGCAAAAGGGCGTTACGGAGATTAGCTATGGAAGTCTTAATGAAAGTCGACTGGTTCTTGGTTACAACAATATCCATATCATCGGGCAGAACCGACTTCAACTTGTCGATCTCTTCCATGACCTCTTGAGCGACCACTATGGTATTGGCTTTTGATTCTTTCTGGACATACACCGAAACTATGGGATTTATGTTTATACGCGCGTACGTTTTAGGATCCATAAAGGAATCTTTGACCTCAGCAAGATCTTTAACCCTCACTATTGAGCCCTCCGGAAGGGTCATAACAGGGGTGTTCTTGACATCATCGATCGTTATAAGCTGACCTTTAGCCCTTATTATGATCTTGTCCTTTTCGGTCTCTATTTCACCGGTCATTATATCAAGATTGTACGCTTCAAGCATGGACGTAAGCCTGTTTATGGACACCCCGTATCTATAGAGCGCCTTTTTGTCGGCTTCCACCATTATCTTACGTTCTCTTCCTCCTCCGATTTCCACATTAGCCACACCGCTTATACGTTTTATGGATTCCTTAACGTCTTCATCCACTATCTTACGAAGTTCTTCTGTTGTCTTTTTGCGGCTTGTTACCGAAAAAATTATTATGGGTACGTCTGATTGCGAAAACTGCGCTATAATGGGTTTTTCGGCTTCCTTGGGCATTTTGTCCTGAACCTTGGCGAATTTTTCTCTCACCTCCATGGTCGCCAGCTGCATATTTATACCTCTTTCAAAGCCCAGAACAACAGTTGCTTCCCCTTCCTTGGATATCGTAAGTATGCTCTCCAGATGAGCGACCGTGCTCAGAGCCTCCTCAATGGGAGAAGTGACCATGGACTCCACTTCGGTCGGAGGTATCCCGCCGCGAATGTATACGATAACGCTTATCTGGCCGAAGGAAACATCGGGGTAAAGCTCTACGGGAAGGCGGGTAAGCGCGATGATCCCCATAAGACACAACGCGGAAAATATCATTATGGTCGTAACGGGCCTGGCTATGGAAAAACGTGATAGGCTCATAAAGATATCTCTTTTTCTTATTTCTTAAAGGCGCTTATTATTTTTTCGCGGATCTCGCCCTCCACAAGAAAAACCGAGGGGATCACGACAAGGGTGAGAAAAGTTGAGACCACAAGCCCGCCCATAACACTTATGGCTATGGGCGACCTTAGTTCCGAACCCCGGCCTACCGCCAGCGCCATGGGAAAAAGACCCAGCACCGTGGTAAGGGCCGTCATCATTATGGGTCTTAATCGCGCCAGACTTGCCTCAACCACGGCTTCGTATCTGCTTTTACCCGCCTGTATCAGAAGGTTGGTATAGTCTATCAGGACTATACCGTTATTTACTACTATCCCCCCAAGCATTATCACCCCTAAAAGCGCGATAACACTTATGGACGTTCCGGTAATAAAAAGTGTCGCGAGAACCCCTATTAAAGAAAGCGGGACCGAAAAAAGTATTATAAGAGGCTGCGTTAAAGACTCAAACTGCGCCGCCATTATCATATACACCATTACCAAAGAAAGTATAAGGGCAAACCTCAAGCTGGCAAAAGACATTTTCATCTCTTCCGACTCTCCGGCCAGCCTGACCGTATAACCTGCCGGGATGTCGAGTTTTGATATAATTTCCTCTACTTCGGGTATAACTTCCGATACTTTCCTGTTCTTAATATCGGCGCTTACTACAATAGTACGTTCCTGCGCCGACCTCTTTATTTCACTGGGCCCCCTCCCTCTTTCCAGTTTCGCCAGAACCCCAAGAGGCACTATGCCGGATCCGGGAGAACTAATTCTCACTCTTGAGAGATTTTCATAGGTTTCCCTGTCATCTTCCCTGAGCCTTACCCTGATATCTACCTCTTTACCTTTTTCCTTGAACCTTGAAGAGATAAATCCGCGAAGCGCTATCTGTGCCGCTTTGGCAAGATCTACAACAGAGATGTTATACAGCGACGCTTTATCTTTATCTACCACTATTTTGACTTCCGGAGAAGGTTCGGGGGCGTCGTCTTCAATAGCCAGTATCCCGTTTATTTCCTCCAGTTTTTCCGTTACTTCCCGGGTTATGTTTTCCATTACAACGAGAGAAGGACCCTTTATTTCTATGGTAATGGGCTTTCCTCCGGCTGTTCCGAAAGCCCCCGACATAACACCGGCATACATTGTAAAATTTATCTCGGCATCGCGAAAGGCGGGGTCTTCTGACACCCTCAACTGAAGATCCCGGACGATATCTGGGGTTTTGACCTTTCTTTTTTCATTAAGATCAACTATGATCTCCGCCTGGTGAGAACCCAGCCTCTGCACTATATCGCTTGACGACCCGCCGCTGGTAGACCCTACTGTGGTACTTACCGAACTGACATCTTCGATACCCATGAAAATATCTTCTATTTTGCGGACTATCCCGTTAGTCTGTTCAAGTTTAGTCCCCACAGGCATATCGACCTGCACTACGAACTGTCCCTGGTCGGTCTTGGGCATAAGTTCCTTCTCAATGAAATTCAAGAGAAAAAGACTGACTACGAACAGTCCCATGACAATAGCAAGACCCGCTTTTTTCCTCGATAAAAAAAACTTAAGAAAATTCTCGTACCTGTTAAGGAACCTTTTCCATGCTTCCCCTCCGGAAAAGGCGTCCATGTCCCTGACAGAAACTTTCCCGGTTTTTTCTCCAAGTTTACAGCTCATGAGCGGGATAAGCGTAAGCGCCACCCAAAGCGAAGCGATAAGCGAAAAGGTTACCGTAAACGCCAGTTCTTTAAAAAGCTGACCGGCCACACCGACCACGAATATCATTGGAAAAAAAACGGCTATAGTGGTGAGCGTCGAGGCTGTTATAGCGTTCGACACCTCTTCCGCGCCGTCCCTTGCGGCATCTTCCGCGCTCTTTCCCTGTTCACGGTGCCTGAAAATATTCTCAATAACAACTACGGCATTGTCTACAAGCATCCCTACCCCGAGAGCCAACCCTCCCAAAGACATCATGTTTATGGATATGCCGCCGAAATGCATAAAAGTGAAAACGACCATCACGGATATGGGAATGCTCATTGTAACGATACCTGCCGGTTTGAACCTTTTCAGGAAGACTAAAAGGACCAGAAAAGCGAGTATCCCTCCCTGAAAAGCCGCGTCCTTGACACCGTTTATGGCGTCACTTATAAAAATAGATTGGTCATAGACAATTTCAAGCTGGATGTCGGGGGGAAGGATATTTCTTAACCTTGGGAAAGCTCCCCTGATACCGTTTATGACATGCATCGTGTTGGCCTGAGCCTGTTTCTGGACGGACACCGAAACATTGGCATCGCCGTTATACCGGGAATAACTGGTCCTTTCTTTGAAGGTATCGAATATATCTGCCACGTCCTTGACCTTCAGGAGCGAGGCCCGGGGGCTTATTTCCTTAAGGGCAAGTTTTTCGTCATAGGACATTTGCTGCTCTTCTTCAGACATATCCTTCACTATGACCTCGCCTATTTCCTCCACTTCCTCAAATTCCCCCATGGTCCTTATAAGGTACTCGTAAAAACTTTCCTTTATGGTTCCTGCCGGATAGTTAAGATTAGCGTTGGTTATCGAATCGCTCACTCCGACAACAGTGGCCCCGTACGCGTTAAGCCTGCCCTGGTCCACCTCAACAATTATCTCTCTTTCCAATCCCCCTTCAACGCTGGCGGAAGCGACCCCGTTTATCTTTTCAAGCTCGTCCTTTATGGTATCGGTAGCTATTCTCCTTATCTCCATCGGACTGCGGTCGCCGGTAACGCTTATTGTCATTATGGGGAGCTCAAAAGGGTTGAAAGGAACTACTAATGGTTCGCTCGAATCCCGGGGAAGACGGGCCTTTATAAGGTCCACTTTCTCCCGGGTCCTCAAGGAAGCAAAATCCATGTTCTGATCCCAGTCAAACTCGGCCATTACAATGGAAATACCTTCTTTGGATATTGACCTCAAGGCCTTGAGCCCGCTTACCGTTCCCACAGCTTCCTCTATGGGCCTTGTAAGAAGCGTCTCTATTTCTTCGGGCGCCGCATTAGCGTATATTGTGAACACTGTAAGCTGGGGATATGTAATAGGAGGAAAAAGTTCCTGGGGAAGTTTTGTAAGGGATATTATCCCGAAAAGTATTACCCCCGCAAATATCATTACGGTGGTAACGGGTCTTTTTGTCGAAAAATCCGGTAATCCCATTGTCAGATCTCAGCCTTCGGCCGTCAGTTGCCAAAAATCATCACATATTTCATACTTCAGAAAATGGTTTCCTGAACTTCTGTTATCTCTACAGGGTCTTCATCTTTATATTCCTGATGCAGTTCCCGTATAATAAGCTCGCCTTCGGTCAGCCCCTTCCCTATCTCCGCTACATCGTGAGTAAGGTATTCTATCGATACTTCCCTGACCTCGACCTTTCCGGTTTCGTCAACTCCTTGAGGCCCTTCTTCCTCCTGGATATGTACTACATAAACAAAGAATTTGTTCTCTTCTTTGCGGAACGAGGAAGCCGGGATAATAAGAGCGTCAGGCTTCTCATATGTATTTATCACCGCTCTCGCGAACATGCCGGGCCGGAATTCATCATTATCGTTCGAAAGTTCCACTTTAACGCTCTGGGTGCGCGTCCTGCCCTTTATCATCGGCGCTACCATATCTATTCTCCCCTTATAGGAACTGCCGGGATAGGCGTCTATAAAGATGTCCACGTTCTGTCCAAGCTTCACCTTGGACGAGTCTTCCTCTATAACATCAAAAGCCGCGAAAATTTCCCTGAAATCCACAAATGTACCTATCTTGTCATGCGGCGTCACATAAGAACCCGCATGTATGTCCTTTGATCCCAGGTAACCGTCACTGCCGGCATATATGTTGGTCTTTTCAAGTTCTCTCCGCGCGGATTCATACTCGAGTTTTTTCTGATCAAGCGCGATATTTTCCACCCCGCCGATATCGAACAAAGCCTGGGACTTTTCCAATTCCATACTGGCATACCTTAACTTAAGAAGAGCGTCCCTTTGGTCCAGACTCGCTATTATATCGCCTTCGAGAATCCGTTCTCCTTCCTCGAAATTATAATTTTCAAGAACACCGCTCTCCGAAAACCTGAGGTCTATATGCTTGAAACCTTCTATTCTGCCAAGAACGGGCAAGGTATCCTTAAAATCCATTCTTTTTACTTTGTAGACTTTTACAGGCGTCGTCTTTAAAAATTCCACCGTCTCTTTTATCTCTTTATCCCTGGAAAGTATCTGCCTGATCTTGCCTATGCTATGGGTAAGTATAAGAGCTGTTGCCAGCACCCCCAGAACTATCCATATGTAGTTTTTTTTGATCTTTTTTACGTCGAAATCCCGGATGCGGGAGGCAAGCTCTTCCCGGTTCATGACGGCGGATATCTTAGATATCCTGATACCGGAGACTGTTTTTCCGATATTCCCCTTAACCCGGGAAAATCCTTCCGAAAATCTTTGCCATGCCCTTCCACCCTTATTCTTCGGGCCTTGTCCATCCATTCCCGCGGCATTCCCGTTCATATTATCTAAAACCATATTTACCCCCGTACTTTTCTTTTTTAGGGTTCTGCAAAATGGACTTTTATATCGTCTTTGCGAGAAACGAACGAAGTGAGTGACGTAGCAATCTCAATATAAACAATAAGCTATGAGGTGCTCCGGCCACATGCTAAGTCTGCCGAAATCCTGAGTCCCATATGTTCCCCCGGGACTAAGGGCTTCGGCCGTTTTGCTCCCTCGCAATGGCGTGGAATCGCTATTTTGCATAACTCTCTTCTTTTCATGTGCCGGCTACCGGTCATTCTTCCCGGTCGCTTCTTTCCTCTAAAGTCGCTCCCCACGGGTGAAAATATCCCATTACCCCTATGGACTTATTGAGCTCCAAAATAGATGTATAGTAATCGGTATACCCGCGTTCTACCCCATACTTATGTTCGCCGAGTTTTACGTATTCTTCAATAAGGCGAGACATATCCATCTCCCCGAATTTCTGTTTTTGTTCGAGGACATCCACGAACATCTTTTGATGCTCCACCTGGGCTGAAGCAACGTCCATCAGAAGCAGGGACTTGCGGTACTTGAAATATGCCGTTTTGACCTGCATGGCAATATCATGCTTGGCTTTCTGATACTCATATTTAGAGCGTTCTAACCCTACCCTGGACTCCTGCACTCCTGTGAAATACGCCAGGTCATCAAGAAGGCGGAGAGTAAAATAGCTTGTCGCGCTTTCCGTTCCCCTGAACGCGGAAACTGTTGTCGCCCATTTCTCTCTTACGTAGTTATATTCAAAAGTGTTGCCCCATATGGGAATTGACCCTTTTACCCCGGCATACCATTCCGGCTCAAGGGTTCTGTGAGCGCGGATAGGATTGCCCGTCCAGTCATCTGCCTCCCGCATAGGCTGATAATTTTCTATAGCTTTCCCGAAACTACCCGTAAAATCTATTTTAGGCCAGCCCTTTGATTTGGCCATTTTTCTCTCAAAGTCATAGACTTCCAACGTTTTCTCTTTTATTATGAGATCCGGATTATTAGCAAGAGCCAGATTATAACAATTCTGTAGTCCTATTCGTAAAAACTCTTTGGGCCTTTCCAGCGGTTCGATTTTTACCCCCTTGTCAGGGTCTATATTCATTGCCTGGACAAGAACAAGATGCGCCAAGTCAACATCACGCTCTGAAGAGATAGTCTGAAAATCGGTCTGCAGGTACAGCCCTTTCACTTTAAGGAATTCAACCTCGGGAATAACTCCTTTCTGCTTCGCTTTATCCGCGATATCGAAAAACTCCTTTATTCTGTCCAGTATCCCGTACTGTATATCCAAAGACCTTGCGGCCTTGTCGAGACTGTAATAAGCTCTCTTAGTCTCTTCTATTATGTCGTTTCGTATTCTCTCTCTTTCTTTTTTTATTATCTCAAGATTGCTCTGAGCCTGGCGCACCTCAAAATAAGTTCCAAAACCGTCAAATACGGTATGCTTGACTTCCGCCATGTATTTCGCGCCCTGGTAATGCCTTGAAGCCCCTTGATTCCCCTCGGAAATTTTCCCGAAAGATTTTTCCATTTTCAAAGCGACATCGGGAAAGAGTTTTCTTCTTAATTCCCATATCCTGGCTTCTCCGAGCTTCACCTGTTCATCGGCAAAATTCATTCTCTGGCTCAGCCTCAGGGCTATTTCAACACAGTCGTCTACGGAATACCTCCCCGAGGGATAGTCATGCTTTGGAGCAAATTCATCTTCAGCATAAAGTCCCCTGATATTCTCCATGAGCATGGGCCCCAGGTCCGGGAAGCTCTTTCCCTCCTCATGTCTTAGCAGGGGATCTTTATCCGGCGGCTGGCGTACGTCCAAAAGATCTTCGCCTTCGTAAGTATCGGTCTTAAGCCCTTCGGGGCCGAGCAAAGAAGCTTTGTTTATGTCCGCTATAAGCACGGCCACTTCCGTATCATACGGTATTTTTTTCCAGGCCTCATAAGCCTTCTTTCTGGCCTTTTCAGTATCTCCGCGCGAAAGAAGCTCTCTTGCCCCCGAGATATTCTCTCTTATGGCGGCGTCTTCCGTTTTCTTTCGGGCTTCGTATTTTTCTCTTTCCCTCATGTATCTTTCCTGAGACGTCCCGTGGTCTCTTCCGGCTCCGACTGAAGAAGCTTTATTATCTTCTCTGAAAGAACCCTCCGCCGCGCCTGTATCCGCCGGGAGATCTACAGTTTCTCGGACATCTTCCGTTCTCTCAAAGCTCGTCTTTTTAGGGGAAGAGAATAATCCGAAAAAGAATGACGAAGATCTTTCTTTTTTCTCCGCTCTTGAAATGGCCTCTTCCTGGTCAAGTCCCGCCAGCATTTTTCTCGCTTTTTCATTCCCGTTATCAAGAGACAGAGTTTTCTCGAGATTCTTTCTGGCTTTTCGGAAATCGCGGGAGTTGATTTCTTTTTCCGCCTGTTCAATATACCTGAGAACATCTATTGAGGCCCCGGATCCGACCATATTCACAACTTCTTGAGCGCCGTTCCGGCCGGCTTCAGATCCGGAGCAGACCCTGCAGGGCAGAACTAAGATCAAAATTACCACCATGAAGGCTAAAGACCTTGAGTTTCTCAAGAGATCTTTATCTCCCGTTTTCTTCCGCATTCCCTTCTTCCTTTTCTTTTTTCATCTGCCGGTATTTTCTCATGTAATCCCGCATGTAGTCCCTGTGCCTTACCTTGTTGGCCTCCCTGTAGAGCTGCAGATATTCCTTATGTTTCTTGCGCCACTCCAAAGACCTTTCCCTGCAGGATTGTTTCCATGACTCATCCTGCGTTTCTTTATATTTGAAATAATTTGGGTTTTTGTTCCTCCACCCTTTCATGTTAGTAAGCTGTCTCTGGTACTGACATTCCAGGCTGGAACACACTTCCTGATTAGGACGGTATTTGTTGGGAAGAAAACTTTTTCCGCATATCCTGCATTTTCGTTCCGAATTTTCTTTCATTATCATCCCTCCATGAAGATTTCCCGGCGGCTTAAAAGAGCCGCCCCGAGTGAATAAACATTTTCGTCCGAGATCCCGCCCACAATATCTACTTTTCCCTTCTTTTCGTTTAGAAGAAAACGGTCAAAACTTTCTTTCATATATTCCCTGAACTTTACTCCGGGCCTCTCTATTCCCCCTCCAAGAACAATAACGTCTATATCAAAAAGATTCGCGAGATATGCCGCCCTCACTCCAAGGGCTAAAGCTGATCTTTTAACAAGGTCCTCCGCAAGTTCATCTCCGTTTTCAGAGGCCTCCAGAACTTCGTATATGGTCACAAGGCCAAGATCTCCTTTTACCATACCCACTATGTCCGTCCCCATTCCCTTTTCAGCGAGATCTATGGCTATCCGGGCCGCGTCGAACTGGTCCCATGCCCTGAGATAAGATTCATTCCCTTTCCCCGGAGCCCTGCTTTCAATTATGCGTTCGCCTTCTACAATTACCCCTTCTCCTGAATCCGTATGAAAATAAAGCATTTTTTTCTTTTCTACAGCGGCGGGATTATCTTTTTTCTCTGTGTAGGCTGCGGCAGCCGCTCTTCTGGCAAGCGCTATGTCACATTTAAATACTTTTGAAAGACCTTCAACTACCAGCGCTATTCCTTTTCTTTCTTTTCCTTCCATCTGACTGTTTATTACAACCCCTCCTGAACGCAAAGGAATACCTCTGAAAGTAGTGGTTTTGGAGACCGTTCTTATGATATCCTTTATTTCTCCTATCCTCCCCCTCAAAGTCTTAAGAGACTGAAGCGGAAGTTTTTCCTTTCTTGAGAGACTTCCGCAGGAATCCAATACTGTTAAAAAACAGTTCTCCTTCCCAAAGCTTATCCCCAGGAATCCTTTACCTTCGGCTTCCCTGCAGATAACATCAAAGGAGGCTCCGCCGCCATGGACATCGGAAAGCTCAACAACCTTGTTTTTCACGAGTCCCTTCATCTTTTCGATCAGAATATCTGAAGATACTCCGGATATTCTCTCAAGCTCGCCCAGAGAAACCGTTTTTTCGCCCTTAAGCGCGCCGTAAACCTTAAGCATCTTTAACTCGTCCTCTCCGACATCGTTCGTAGTAAAATACCTTACTGCCCGATCGTTACTCATAAGAACTTCTCCCTTTTTTCTCGCGCTTACCGCCGCGCGTAGGAAATAATATCTAACTTTTGGGAAACGTAATTACGTTATATATACATGATGTCAGTCCTAAAGTCAAATCCAACTTTATAATATATTTATTTAAGCAATAAAGGTAACATCTCAGTCATCTGCAGTAAATTCCTACGCTGTCGTAACATCTCAGTCATCTGCAGTAGAATCCTACACCGTCGTAACATCTCAGTCATCTGCAGTAGAATCCTACACCGTCGTAACATCTCAGTCATCTGCAGTAGAATCCTACACCGTCGTA
>Ga0172377_10003373_pt1 | contig 16394 bp, 9 predicted proteins | sample Pumphouse3metaG_FD_119749 | JGI IMG/M metagenome (GOLD analysis project Ga0172377, IMG submission 119749) | Leachate microbial communities from a municipal landfill in Southern Ontario, Canada - Pumphouse #3 metaG | ecosystem: Engineered > Solid waste > Landfill > Unclassified | place: Canada...
GCCAACAAATCATTAGTGCTTCAACTTTCAGCAAATGCATCCCTTGATTCATCAGTCTATTTGAATATTGGATCTGGATCATTTAATGCTCTTTCAAGAGCAGGATTTTTCCTTAAAGACACTGCAACCAACACAATTATTGACGCCTTTACAACCAATAAAGCAATTTTCGATTCTGCTTATCATAATATCCCTCCTTCCGTTTGGAATGGTCCAGGAAGATCAACTATTAATGGTGTTGCTGGTTTGATTAGAGATGTTTATAATGCAACCGATTCAAACGGATGGATTCCTTCATCTGCAACAGATATTATGACAATAGGAACAATTGATTCATCCCATAATGTTAGTTACGATAATGGATGTTTTGGTTTTATGTCTCCTTATGTTGTTAATGTTAGTGGAATTCCGAGTGTTGACCCAGGTGTTGCTCAAATAAAACTTGTTGGAGTTAATAGACATGAAGTTTGTACATTAACCGATGAGCAAGTTGAATTTAAAATAACTAATACTGGTGTTCAACCATGTGTTTCGACCCCATTGGCATTAAAAGTGTATGAGGGCTCAAACCTTATTAATACATATTTCGACACATGTAACATTACAGTTTTGCCAAATGACACAATAACTTATGTTTTCTCACAAACAATAAATTTAGCTGCCAACACATCAAATATACAATTTAATTTAGTAGGATTTTCGAATCTTAGCTCTGATGTTATTCATTTAAATGACACATCATCAATGCAAGTTCTTTCACTAAAAACTCCATATTCACCAAGCTCATTAGGAGATTCTATCCCTTATGCAAGCTCAACTACTTTAAGCGCCACTGGAGGACCAAACGACATACTAATATGGTATAACTCCATAAATTCACTAAATGAATTAGACAGAACAACCTACACAACTCCAATTCTCTATGAAGCTGACACATTCTATGTTGGAGCAATGATAATTGGATTTGACACAATACAATTGGGAGATTCTACTGCCTTTAGTGCTGCCTACCCTTCTCCTCTAAACGCAACAAATAAATATTCAAAGGAACAATATTTATATAAAGCATCTGAATTAAGTGCTCTTGGATTGAGTGAAGGAAATATAAATAGCATTATGTTTAACATAAAGAGTGTTGCCTCTCAAACAAATCTACTTGACTATAGTATAAAGATTGGAACTACTAATCAAGAATTGCTATCATCATGGACCTATGGTTTAACTGAAGTATATTCTGATACTAACTTATCATTAACCGCCACAACCTTAGGTGGGTGGAAAAACTTCCAATTTTCTGATCCGTTCTACTATGACGGAACATCAAATCTTGTTATTGAAGTTTGTTATACAAGAAGTGGTACTACAGGTAAGAACATAAGGACTTACTACACTATCACTCCTTTTAATTCTACAATCTTCTATAATAGTGCAACCACAAATGCATGTGCTTGGACAGGTGCTGCATCGGCAGGAATAAGAACACAAAGACCTAATACAAAATTTGATATTGACAAATTTGGTTGTTCAAGTGTTAGAACACCTGTTATTGTTGAAGTTGCTCCACCTCCTGGATGTGAAGTAGGATTAACTCAAATAACCAATCCTGCATCCTCAACCGTTATGTCAGGTATCTCTACACCAATTCAAGTTGAACTAAAAAATTATGGCTCAGACACCCTTTTCACTACTCCAATAAGCTGGTCTGTAAATGATATCCCTCAACCTCAATACGTATGGACTGGAAGTTTAGCTCCTGGTTCAATGACAATTGCAACCATTGGAAGTTTCAATTTTATTTCCGGAATTAATACAGTTACTGCTTGGACTTCATTGGCTTGCGATTCAATTGGTTCAAACGATTCAACTTCATTTGAATTTTCTGCATGTATTGGAAATAATACATCTGTTTCATATTTTAGTATTGGAGGGCAAGGAGCTGATTTCGCAACCATAAATGATGCAGTTAGTGCTTTAGTTAATTCAGGTATTTGTGGTAATGTTGTCTTTGACATTAATGATAAAGGCAGCTTCTATAACGAACAAATTTCAATACCTTTTATTCAAGGAACTGAAAATGGAAACTCTATTACCTTTAGAGGAAATTCCACAGATACAAACATGGTTGTTATTAGCTATAGTGCAGGAACAAATCCAGATAAATATACATTGAAATTAGATGGTGCAACAAATATTAAATTTGAAAACCTGATTATTCAAAACTTTGATAGCACCTACTCCTCTGTTGTTGAAATTGGAAACAACTCTTCTAACGTAGAATTTGAAAACCTAACCATAAAATCTAATCCATATTCAAATACAACATTAGAAGTTGCTAAATTAGTTAATATAACAGGAACTAATAATCTAATAAAATTCAATTTGGTAACCTTCTCAGGGGGTGCAACAAGCATATATTCAAATCCAGGTTTAGACTCCAACACTTCAAATATAAGAATTACCAATTCATTCTTCAACAATTTTGCCTTCGATGGAGCAAATCTTAATGGAGTTAATAATCTGTATATTTTCAGAAATAAATTTAGACAATATGCAAATAATAATATTTCAAATGCTATTACATTAAGGAATATTTATGGCTCTGTTGAAATTGCTAAGAATGATATTTATCTTGAAGGAGGATCAAAGGTTAGAACTGGTTTAAATTTAAAGAAAATATACTCAACTGTATTTAGTCCGTTAGCTGTTGCAAATAATGCAATTTCACTGAGCGGAACCTACATAAACTCAGCAATAAATTATATTGGAATTGACTTAGACACTGTTTATAATGCAAGCATATTCTATAATAGCGTTAAGGTAAGAGCAAGTAATAATAGTGTAGCCTCAAGAGGATTGTCTGTTGGAATGAATTGTTCTGGAATAAAGGTTTTAAACAATAATCTTGATAATTCAGGAAAAGGTTATGCTTACTACGTTAACAATCCTGCAACTCAAATTGATGCATCAAACAACAATAACTATATAACAAATGGACTAACTCCAATATTCTGGGCAGGTCCAAAACAAACATTAGCTCTTCTTCAAACGGCAAACTCACAAGATGCTCTTTCAAAATCAGTAAGTAATCCATTTTTCAGTGATTCACTCCTTAGACTGACCTATCCATCAGAGATAACAAGAAGTGGAGAACCATTAGATGATTTTATTGATGATATTTTAAATAATAGCCGACCAATCTCTCCACGACCAACAATTGGAGCTTATGAATATTTATTCTCTAATGTTGACTGCGGACCTACTGCAATTCTTATTCCAGACAGAACAATTAAATATGTTGAAAATGAACCTTTAAATGTTCAATTTACTCTTAAAAACTTTGGACTTTATGGTTTTGACTCTGTTAATGTTACTGCAGTTCTAAAATATAAACATGACACCACTCATATAATTCAATCTGTTAATGAAACATTTGTTTATCATCTAAATTCATTAGAATCAACAAACTTTACATTCACAGACCCTATCTACCCTCCTCTTCATTTTAGGAATATAACTGACTCTCTTCACATTTGTGTTTATTCAGACCTTTATGGTGACACAATTGAAATAAACGACACAATTGATATTAACTTCTTGACTATTCCTGCATACAACATCCAAGCTGTTATCACTCTTCCAATAACTGAAAGATGTCAACTATTCAACACTCCTGTTCAAATGACCATTAAAAATTTGGGAGAAAAAGTAATCACAAATGCCGATTCTATATGGTTGAATTATGAAGTTACAACTAGACCTGATTTAGTTGCAAGAGAACTGCTTAGATTCCCATTTGATGATGGAACCGGTATTTATGACTCACTTCAAAAAAATCAACAAATTGTATATACATTCAACACTTTGGCCAACTTCTATCCAAGAGGACTTGTTGACACAACTTGGAGAGTTAGAACATTTAGTTCTTTCAATAAGGATAACGTAAAGATTAATGATACTTCAGCTTTCATTACCGTAACATCAAGAGTTTCTCCTCCTTCTCCAATTGCTCACGACACCTCAATACACTACGGAACTTGGGCTGAACCATGGGCGAGTCAAATCAATAGCCTTCCAATTAAATGGTTTGCAGACTCAACCCTCGGAGATCCTTTCTATTCTCCTAACCAATATAATGCTTCAACAAGATATAAAACAACACAATTATTTGTTGATTCAACCTTCTATCTAAGAGTTAATTTAAGTGGATCTTACCCTTGTGCAAGCTACTACTCACCAATTAAGGTTACAATGAGAGATCGTTCCCCAATAGATGGAGCATGTATTGGACTACAAGGTCAAGGACCTGTTGAACCTCCTCAAGAAGGATGGGTTTATATGACAAACGCCGACACAATTAAGGTTAAGATTTCAAATTATGGAACAATGCCTATGCAAAACTTTAATGTAACATACAGTGTTCAAAGAGTTGGGGCACATGATTCCCTAAGAGTAACTGTAACTGAACAATGTCCATTGACAGTTCAACCAAATGGTTCGGTAATCTACAAATTTGATTCCTTAACTGACTTCACTGGAACAACTAATTTTAGAGTTAGAGCTTGGGTTGATGTTCCAAGTGATGCAACAGCACTTAATGACACTTCAGCAATATGGCTTGTTAAACCAAAGAATGGAAACACCATTTATCCACCAAGCGTTGCAGGAAGTGCAACCTCATTAGATATTACCAGAGTTCAATTAGGAAATATGGATAATTCATCCAACAACTCTGGCGTAACATACACAGACTATACCAACATTATTAATCCAGTGGTTCTTTTCAAAGGCATTTATGACTCAATTTATATTAAATGTGAAAAACCTTCAAGCTTAGTTTCAGAAACAGAAATTGGAGGTTGGGTTAGAGTGTTTATTGATTGGAATAGAGATGGGTTATTTGATGGACCGCTTGAAGAGGTATTTAACGATTCTATTTGGTCTAACTCAATTGCCAAAGGAAGGATTAATGTTCCTTCAAACACAATTTCCGGTTACGCAAGAATGAGGGTTATACTATGGCAAGGAAGAGGAGCTTTACCTTTTGCAGGGAATGAATCACCATTATTCGGAGAAGTTGAAGACTATAAGGTATTAATTAGAAATACTTGGCCAGTTAATGCTGAATTAGTTAAATTTACCCAACCTGAAACGTTCCTTACTCAGCAAGTCAATGATATCAGAGTTGTTTTAAGAAACACAGGAACAACTGTTCTAAATAATGCAACAATCAATTGGTCACTCAATGGAACCCCTGACATATACAACTGGTCTGGAGCCCTTGCTCCTGCCGATAGGGTTGAATTAATTCTACGCGCAAATGAAACAATTCCAACAGGACAATCTAATTTTATTGCTTGGGTTGATGCAGTTGGAGACACCTATCATCAAAACGATACAGTTAGAAGAAACTCCTATATTCCTAAAACATTCATTATGCCTTATACTTGCGATTTTGATGAACAAGGATATGATGATTTCTATGCATTTAATGCTAACCCTCAACTTCCTACTAATTGTTGGGAATTTGGAACACCTGATTCAAGCAACACAACAATAAAAGGACCATATTCTGCTCCAAATTGTTGGAAAACTAAGCTTGTGGGTAAACATCCAGAAAACAACGAAAGCATACTTTACTCTCCAATCTTCAATATTGGTATTGTTAAGCCTGACACTATGATGTTTATGATGAGAAGAGCATTAAATAGTGGTAGTTATGTTCATGTGGAATTCAAAAAATATAATGGTGAATGGGCTCGACTTGGAATAATGGGAGATCCAAACGGATTTAACTGGTATAACAACGACTCCAATAGATTTGCAAATTCAGCAGGCTGGACACGACATATGTATTCACTACAAAGCGTCGGTTCCGACTTAGGTAACACTTTCCAAATAAGATTTGTGTTTAGAGCAGGACAATCAGTTAATGACGGAATTGCAATTGATAATTTTGAAATAAGAAGAGCTCTTCGTCCTCAAGATGCTGGAGTTGTTAAAATTGAAATAACTCCTACAGAACTTCCTAATTTTGGATCAACCTATTATCCTAAAATTAAGGTAAGAAACTATGGATCTGCAAACATAACAAGTTTTACTGCTTGCTACACTGCCGAGAATATGTTTATTCCTGTTACCGAAGATGTTACCCTAACAACACCATTACTACCAGGGGACACAACCGAATATACATTTATAAATGGTCAATATGTTTTTGATTATCTTACAAATCCATTTAAAATAACAGCCTTCACCCGACTCAACCCAACTGACCTTTATTCCGATAATGACTCAATTAGCAGATATGTTGTTATTGGACCTTTAAGCAAAGATGTTGCACTAAAAGCAATATTAACTCCAACAGATGTAGTTGTTGCAAATAATGATATTCCAGTTTCAATTCACATTAAAAACTTAGGAATAGAACCAATAACATCTCTACCTGTTTCCTACAAAGTTACCGGACAAAATCTTGTTACTGAAACAATCAGTTTCAACCCACCACTCTACAACAACGAAGAATATATGTATCATTTCAACACAACCTATCGCTCTTCTTACGGCTCCATTAACCTTAGAGTTTGGACAGAACTCGAGGGCGACTTTTACCATGATAATGATACATTGTTTAGAAGAGTAACTGGTGCAAGTTCAACAAGAGATTTGGAAGCAAAATTTGTTACAATTGATGACTACAACACTGATTTTATTGGAGTTCAACTAAGTTTCCAAAACAATAGCTCGGTTGGAATTAGGGATATTATTGTTGGATACTACTATAATGGAGACAGGACAACAGCATTTGAAGAACCTTATCGATTAGGAAACACATTAACCTCTGGTAACATTGGTTACCACTATTTCACAAGAACACTTCCAAGAGCAAATGCACCATATTATGGAGTTTGTGGATATGTTAAAATTGTTGATGATAACAACAATGAAAATGACACAACTTGCACACTATACATTGGAAGAAGAGATGCAATAAGTGACACAATTTATATTGAACATAATTCAAACACAATGTCACTTGTTCAACTTCGTGCAAGAAATATTGGAACAATTGGAGGTCCGATGACAATTAATGCAGGATATGTTGTTGATGGGGATTGGCTAAACCCAGTTACTCAAGTCTTCGATTGGCCATACAACGAACCAAACCCTAACCTTATTAACTACCTAACATTCACTCAAAAGATACCAAGGAAAATGGATAGGAGCTATAACGTTGTTGCATGGATAGATTATCAATATGATGCAAATCGTTCAAACGACACAACAATGATTATGAAAATTACTGATGTAATTGGATTGGAACCAGAAGTTGAAATTAATGAATTCACATTAGAACAAAACGTTCCGAATCCATTAAATAACTCAACAAAAATAACATTCAATCTTCCAAATGGAGGTAATACAAGATTCTTTATTATTAATAATCTTGGAAAACTAATAATTAATGAAAACAAATTCTACTCAGAAGGAAAGCACTTAATAGAACTTAATGATCTAAATCTTCCTCAAGGAGTCTACTACTATATGATGGAATTTGAAGGAAAACGAATAACCAAAAAAATGATTATTGCAAGATAAAACATTTTGAATAATCAAACCCTAAGGAGGCTGTCTCGTAAATTATGAGACAGCCTCTTTTTCTATCACAATAACTCACTCAAAATTTTTCCTTAATAAAAATATTTTTTTCCTTAATAAAAAAGAATTTTTCCTTAACAAAAAAAGAATTTTCCTTAACTTATTTTCACAAACACGGAATTTATTTTCAAAGAGATTTTATTAAGATAATTTTTCATCATAAATGATATATAGTTGAAAAAAAATTATATTTTTGTAGAAATATTAAATATGGAATTTCAACCAACTGACATGAATACAGAACATAATAAAATTGATTTCAACAATTCTGAAATATCATTTAAAAATAAATCAAATAAAGAATTAAGAGAAGCATATCTATTATTCAGAGTGATGAATAACCCTACCTTGGTTAGGATGGGGAAGCATTTAGTTAATTTTGCATTCACCATTCACTTCCCAGTTAAGGGTATAATTCGAAATACAATTTACAAATACTTTGTTGGAGGAAGTTCAATTGAAGATTGTGCAAAATCAATTGAAAAACTTAAGTCAAGAAATGTTGGAACAATTCTTGATTATGCAGCAGAAGGAGAACAAGAGGAAGCATTCTTTAACACAACATGTGATGAAGTAATTAAAACAATAGAATATGCTCACACAAACAAATCTATACCTTTTAGTGTTTTTAAAATTACAGGATTAGGAAGGTTTGATTTATTTGTAAAGATAAGTCAAGGCACAATGCTAAGTGAAGAAGAAACAAAAGAGTATGAAAGAGTTGAAAACAGGGTGAAAAGGATTTTTGAAATGGGTTATAAAAACAATATCCCAATACTTGTTGATGCAGAAGAAACATGGATACAACCTATGTTGGACGATTTGGTGAATAAGAACATGGAAATTTATAATAAGACAAAGGCAATTGTTCAAAATACATACCAAATGTATCGTCACGATAGCATAGAACGTTTGAAAGAACATCATAAAATGGCTTTAGAGAAAAATTATAAATTTGGATTGAAGATAGTTCGAGGAGCCTATATGGAAAAAGAAAGGAAAAGAGCTCATCAAAACAACTACCCATCCCCTATTCAACCAGATAAAGCATCAACAGATAACGACTTTAACGAAATAATAAAATATTTGATTGAAAACATAGACACCATAGATTTTATGGTTGCAACCCATAATGAAGAAAGTTCAGAACTATTAGCAAACCTGATTGATAAATTAAATCTTCCAAAAAATCATCCTTCAATTTACTTTGCACAACTCTACGGAATGAGTGATCATATAACAAACAACCTTGCTGAAAAAGGATATAATGTTGTAAAATATGTGCCTTATGGAGAAGTTAAAACAATGATGCCCTATCTATTTCGCCGAGCAGAAGAAAACTCTTCAGTAAAAGGTCAAACCTCTCGAGAATTGCGACTAATTGAAAAAGAACTTAAAAGAAGAAAAGAATAATATGCTACTTAGAGAAAAGGAAATATATCCTAATAGTGGAGTTCTTAAGAACTTGTTGGGAGATGTATTTTTATCATTTGAAGAATTAGAGAGAAGGCTTGTTTCAAAAGATATGGTTTATATTTGGAACTATTATAATGATGGGAAGGCTTGGCTTTGCAAGGTTCAATTTAAAAAGAAAACTGTTTTTTGGCTTTCAATTTGGGAAGGATTTTTTAAGATAGGATTTTATTTTAATGAGAAAAACTATTCAGGGATATATGATTTAGATATTGACAAGTCAATAATTAGCAGTTTTGAAAACACAAAACTTGTCGGGAAGTTTAGACCACTGAATTTTGAAATAAGAGATAACAGTCAATTTGAAGACATAGAAAAAGTTATTGATTATAAAATCAGTTCAAGATAATAACACAACAGATTTTCTCCCTAACTATTGATTTTAAAAACTAAAAGGAGATTCTCATATTAAGACCATAGCTTGGGCTTATGTTTCTATAATTTAGTTTGGAATAATCATTCACAAATTTAATATCAGGATTAAATGATAGGTTGGTTTGTTTCCCTAATTGAAAACTTGCAAATCCAAGTTGACGATTTATTGCTTTTGATGATTTATTGGCATCAACCATAGAACATATCCAAGAGGTTATTCCACTAAATGTAGCTATTAAGCCCAAAAAAGCCCAATTCCTTGAACCCTCTACATAAACAGGATCACCATAATAATCTACAGTTAACATTTGTGAAAAGGAATAATACATAATCCCATAACTTCCAAAATACCAAATCATATGTGCCACTGCCTTATTTGATTGTCCATTATAGAACTGACCAATGCCAGGGATTAGAAAAGAACAGAGGGTTGAAACTGTTGGATCTCTATATAATGTTGAAGTAGTTTTAATAAGATAAGGAGGATTTACTATTGGATTATTTATATTCTCAGCAATTTCTTCTTTAATTATCTTCTCAACATCCTTCATCTCAAAAACAAAAATATTGCCATCAGATGTTTTCATTTTAAGATTAACGTTAGGATTTATTTCTGTAATTACTCCCTTAATAATTGAGCCATTCTTTAAATAAACAACATCTGTGGAAGGAGTTTGAGCTATTAAATTATTTGTAAATGCCAAAATAAGAGCAAATGCCAAAAAAGAAATTAGTTTTTTCATATTTTAAATCATTATAAATTTATAAATCATATTATGTTGTTATTTTAAACACTAATTGACACTGCAAATGTATAATTAATTTTTAATATAAAAAAGTTTTTTTGATATATAAAATACAAAACAAAAAATAGAATCAAGTTCTATTTTGGGGATATTGCTTAGAGATAGAAAAAAATTAATTATATATCAAATAAGGGTTGTTTTAGTCATAAAAATATTTTTATTTTCAATTTTAGTGTTTGATTCTTTAAAAAAGTATACATTTGCATCCCAAAAATTACCAATTCATAAGTCTTTAGGGTTTACAATCACTTAATCTATTGGCAATTAAATAGATTATATTTATAAAAATAATTAGTGAAAAACAATTTCAAAAATGATAAAGTAAGAAAAAGATTTAGTAGAAGATATTATTCACATAAAACAACACAAAAGAAGGAAATTCTAATTCCTTTATAGAAAGATTTTATCCAAAGATATATCTTAACACATCTTCCAAATTGGCAAGGGGGATAATCTCTATTTTGTATCTTGAAGTGTCTAAACCTTTGGTGTTATATTTGGAAATAAAGATTTTTTCAAACCCTAATTTATCGGCTTCGGCAATTCTTTGGTCTATTCTTATTACTGGTCTTAACTCTCCACTAAGTCCTATTTCGGATGCAAAACAATATTGAGAGCTTATTGAAATGTCTTCTGAAGAAGAAATTATGCTCACCACAACGGCCAAATCAATTGCTGGGTCATCAACTCTAATCCCTCCTGCAATATTTAAGAATACATCTTTATTTATTAGTTTAAAGCCTCCTCTTTTTTCCAAAACAGCAAGTAGCATTGAAAGACGCCTAAGGTCAAATCCTGTAGATGTCCTTTGTCCTGTTCCATAATTGGAATTAGCCACTAAGGCTTGGGTTTCAATTAAAATTGGTCTTGTTCCTTCCATTGTTGCTGCAATTGCAGTTCCACTAAGAGCTTCATCTCTCTGAGAAAGTAGGATTTCTGAAGGATTACTCACTTCTCGAAGTCCTGTGGATTGCATTTCATATATTCCTAACTCACTTGTTGAACCAAAACGATTCTTAACCGAGCGAAGCATACGATAGCCATAGTTTCTGTCTCCTTCAAACTGCAAAACTGTATCAACAATATGTTCCAATAGCTTTGGACCTGCAATTGATCCATCTTTTGTGATATGTCCAACCAAAAAGACTGCTGCTGAAGATGTCTTTGCATATCTTTGCAACTCTCCAGCACACTCTCTAATTTGTGAAATGCTTCCAGCCGATGAGTCTATATCCTCTGTAGTTACTGTTTGAATTGAATCTATAATAATTATATCTGGGTTCAGGTCCTGGCAATGTTTAAAAATTGATTGAATATTTGTTTCGGTTAGAATATAGCAATCTTCATTTTTGCCCTCTACCCTATCTGCTCGCATTTTTATTTGTTGAAGGCTTTCTTCTCCACTTACATATAGAATTTTCTTTCCCTTACAGTTTAATGCAACTTGAAGCAGAAGTGTACTTTTCCCAATTCCTGGCTCTCCTCCAACCAAAACAACAGAGCCAACAACCAATCCTCCTCCCAACACTCTATTTAGTTCTACATTATAGGTGTCTATTCTTTTTTCGTGAGAAAATGTAATTTCATTTATTGGATATGGTTTGGAAGATGATCCTGTTTTTTTATTATTGAATTTACTATCTCCTTCTCTTTGTATTACTTCTTCAACATAAGAATTCCAAGCACCACATTGAGGGCACTTCCCAATCCAACTTGAGGATTGAGCTCCGCATTCCTTACAAAAGAAAACTGTTTTTTGTTTCATTTAAATATTAGCTTGGTCTTGCGTCAATTTTATACCTCATCTCTTTTTGATAAGAGAATTTCTTTTGGTCTTTTAAGTATTTTTTATGATAGGGTCCGTAAGGAAAATCCATAAACACCGACCTTTGCATCTGAAAACAGGTTCCAAACAGAGGAATTGTTCTTGGTTCCATCTCATAAGTTTCAGCCGATTTATTTACTTTGTATGGAGGGATTGGACTATCATAATTAAAATCTGCTTTTCGGTAGAAAAGTGTGTCTGTGGTTGAAGTTGAAATCAAACAATATTCCGCAACCGAATTAATATTTGTTGACCACCATGGTTTGCTTAGAGAATAGATTGTTAGAAACATAACTGCATCTACTCCAAATTCTTCTTTATATTTTCTTATCTCATCATTTTTTATGTAGTGTGAAGAAAACATTGTGTCTTGTTTGTGTTTTTCAAGAGTTAACATTGTTGGGATGATATAATAGCCTTTTTGGGACAGCTCTTTGGAGATATTTATAAGATACATTTCTGAGGCGTATTGATTTTTGGAACGATTCCAAGGGTATATAAGAAGTATTGATTTGGGTTTTTCTGAATACATTTTTGGATATGAAACAATCCTATCTTCTCTTTTTGGAAAGAATTGATACCATTTCTTTTTAACAAAGCTCAAAGTGTCTCCTCTGGCAATTTTATCCTGACGTTCTCTTTCTTTTTTTATTTTTTTAATTTCTTTCTTGCTCAAAAGAGTTATGTTTGTGTCTACAACCACCTCTTTTTTTTCTCCAGTTATTTCTGCAAGAACATCTTCAGTTTGATCTTCCTCTTGTGGGAGATTTTTGTCAATTATTTTTTTTGCAACATCACAGCTAACAAAAATTGTTATTATTGCTAATAGCATCAATAATTTTTTCATAGTCCAAGAGTTTTTATTAATGAATTAACATAGACTTGAGATTCAGGATAAATAATAGCTTCCTTCATTAGATATTCTTTTGCTTCCTTAGTTTTTCCTTGCAAAAAGAGTAGATAGCCATATTCAACACAGGCTCCAGGGGGAGGAAGGTTTCGTTTTCCTTTAGGTGAGTCGACTATTCGCGAGTATTTTTTTGAAAATTTCTTAATTTCTTTTTCGGAAAATTCCCTTGAACTATAAGCATATAATAAATTATCATAATCATAATACTTATAGAGTTCATTTGAACAAGCACCTAAAAACAAGAGGCTAAAAACAATAATTAGAAGTTTCTTCATTAAAAAAAATTTATAATTCGATTTTCAAAGATAATAATTTATTTTAGAATGAGAATATTAAACATATTTATTTATTGAACATCTTTGTTGCTCGTTTGAATATTCCATTCATATAGGCTATCGCTATTCCATAATTTGAAACAGGAATGTTTGCTTCAATTATTGGCAATAATCTACTTTTTAGTTGCTTTTGTGTTGCCACACATCCTCCACATTGGATTACCATAGCATATTCATTAATTGGTCTTGGAAAAGGCGAAAGTCCTGCAACTGTTTCAAACTCCAGTTTCTTTTTCGAATAATCACTTATCCATTTTGGGAGTTTAACCCTTCCAATATCCTCACAAGTTGGCTGGTGTGAACATGATTCTAACATTAATATTCTATCGCCATCCTTCAAATCGTCGAGCTTGGGAGTCCCTTTAACATAATAATCAAATGAACCTTTCAAGCGAGCTAAAACAATTGAGAAACTTGTAAGAGGAATTTTCTCATCAACAATACTATTAACATAATCAAACACTTGACTATCGGTAATAACTAAATCTGGATTAGGATATATATTTTTTAATGTGTATTCAAGTTCTGATTCTTTTACAACAATATTTATTGCCTGATTATCTAAAACATCTCTTATTAATTGAACCTGTGGCAAAATCATTCTTCCCTCTGGAGCAGAGCTATCAATTGGAGTTACAAGAAGGACAACACTATTTTTTTTAATTAAACCTGTCAGTATTCCTTTTGTTTGATAGGCTGTTGGAGGAATTGTTGCTTGAATTTCTTTAGTTAGGGATGCAGTTGTTTTTGAATTATCTTGAGAAAATTCAACTATCTTTTGATTATATTTTTTTTCAATTGTTGCTTTAAGGTCTTTTCGGATTTGAGCTAAATCACTTTTTGTGTAGATTAATACATAAGGAATATTAAATTTGTTACATTCTTCAATTAACTTATCTTCCTCATGACCAAAATCATTATTAAAAGCAATAAGAGCTAAATCAATTTGAGCAAATACCTCTAATGCTTTTTCAATTCTTTTTTGTCCCAAAATTGAATTATCATCAATTCCAGCTGTATCAATTAGAACAACAGCACCAATCCCCTTTATCTCCATTGTTTTTTTAACAGAATCGGTTGTTGTTCCTGCTTGAGTGCTAACAATTGAAATTTCTTGTCCAACAAGTTTATTTATTAAAGTGCTTTTCCCAACATTACATCTTCCAAACACGCCAATATGTGGTTTTGTTTCTCTTCCCTTATTCATAACCAAATAATTTTTGGCAAATTTACGTATTAATTTTTTATTACTATATTTGCAGGCTGATTTAAATATCAAATATGTCAAATATTAACATGAATTTTTCAAACGATAACCCTCCTATAACAAGTTCAAGGTTTTGGGTTAAAACATTGATAATGGCAGTTTCAATATTCCTAACTTGCCAATTATTTTCTCTGGCAGAGGTTCAGAATATTGGTTACGCATTGTTAGCTGCAATAATTATCAGTCTACTTAATGCATTTCTCAAACCTGTTTTAGTATTATTTTCATTACCTCTAATGATTTCAACATTGGGTTTATTTAATTTAGTAATCAATGCTTTGATAATTTATATTACAAGCTGGTTGCTTTCCCCAAAATTTTATGTTGAAAAGTTTTTTGACGCTATTCTTTTTAGCATAGTTATCACATTTCTTAGTTTTATTTTGGATGTTTTAATAAAGTTATATCAAGCAAAAAAACAAATTGAAAAAACTTTTAAAGGCAATAATGCAAATCCCCAAAACCAGTTTGGAGAAAGAATTGATGATACTGATTATGAAGATGTGACAGATATTGATGAAGGAAACGATAAGGAAGAAAAATAATTTCGAAATCTAAGGGGAAAGTAAATGAAAACCATTGAACATATAATTGAACTTACACAACATATTGACTATCTAAAAAAAGAAGGAAAAACAATTGGATTTGTTCCAACTATGGGAGCCCTGCATAAAGGACATATTTCTTTAATTGAAAGAGCAAAACAAGAAAATGATATTGTAGTTTGCAGTGTTTTTGTAAATCCAATACAATTCAATAACAAAGAAGACCTGATTAAATATCCTCGTGATATTGAAAAAGACAGCATTTTGTTAGAAGAAAACGGCTGTGATATTTTGTTTTGTCCAAAAGCAGAAGAAGTATATGCAGAAGAAGCAAAAGAAAGCTTTTCTTTTGGAGCTTTAGAACAAGTTATGGAAGGCAAGCAAAGACCAGGACATTTTAATGGTGTTGCAATAATTGTTAGCCGTTTATTTGATTGGGTGAAACCAAATAGAGCTTATTTTGGAGAAAAAGACTTTCAACAAATAGCAATTATAAAAGATATGGTAAGACAACTAAACTCTCCAGTAGAAATTGTTCCATGTCCAATTGTTAGAGAAATAGATGGATTAGCCATTAGTTCAAGAAATGTTAGATTGGAAGAACAAGCAAGAGAAATAGCTCCAAAGATTCATTATATATTACATAAGTCTTGCTCAATGAAAGATAATTTATCTTTCTCTCAAATAAAGAGTTTTGTTATAAATGAATTCAAAAGGATAAAAGAGTTTGAATTGGAATACTTTGAAATGGTTGACGACACAACCCTTCAACCAATATCCCAAAAAGGAGAGAATGGAGTTGTGGGATGTGTTGCAGTTTGGCTTGGAGGAGTTAGACTAATTGATGTTGAAAGATACTATTAAATAGCACTATCTTAATTAAAACTTATTTGTGAAGTATGTATTCATGTTTTATTATACAACATGAATACATACTTTTTCTATCACTTATAACCAATAAACCATTCTTTTAAGTACAAAAAATAAACTTACGATAAATCTAATCTTGTCCGAACATCTTTCTTTCCTTAAAATTTATTCTAACTCGTTTGGAATTCAAAGTAATTATACGAGAAAAGATATAATGTTATATAAAAATTAGTTATATCTTTGCCTTTGAATTAATTCGTAATTAACTCAGTCATTAAATATATTAAAACTAGTAACTGAGAAAAATAGAACTAATTAATAATAAATTAATA
>Ga0172377_10003379_pt1 | contig 16382 bp, 11 predicted proteins | sample Pumphouse3metaG_FD_119749 | JGI IMG/M metagenome (GOLD analysis project Ga0172377, IMG submission 119749) | Leachate microbial communities from a municipal landfill in Southern Ontario, Canada - Pumphouse #3 metaG | ecosystem: Engineered > Solid waste > Landfill > Unclassified | place: Canada...
ATGAAGTTCTCTTGTTTTTCCCTGTGCGTCTTTACGGTTAAAATCATAAATACGATATGTGGCGTCAGAAGTTTGCTGAATTTCAGCCAGCAAAATTCCTTTTCCAATAGAATGAACTCTACCTGCCGGTACAAAGAATACATCTCCTGCTTTTACCTCCGCAAAATTAAGAATGTCCATTATTTTGCCAGAGTTCAGTTTTTCAAGATATTTTTCTTTAGTCAGAGGCTGGTTGAATCCACAGTTTAGTTTAGCTCCTTCACTGGCGTTTAGAACATACCACATTTCTGTTTTTCCAAAAGGCAGATTCCTTTTTTTTGCTAATTCATCATCAGGATGTACCTGAACTGACAGGTCATCATTGGCATCAATAAATTTAATAAGTAAAGGAAAATTCTGACCAAACTTTTTGAATACACGGTCTCCTACCAGGTCTCCCATATATATTTCAACTACTTCTTCCAGATTATTATCTTTTAGGAAACCATTGGTTATAACTGAAATATTTCCGGGAACTCCTGATATTTCCCAGCTTTCACCACAATTGGGCATGGTTCCAAAATCTTTGTCAAGTTCTGTCTTTATTTTTTGTCCGCCCCAGATTTTATCTTTATATATGGAGCTGAATTTTAATGGATATAACTTACTCATGAATATATTTTAGTATATGAATATTTGAAATTATTTCTGCTATTTAAATTTATAGTACAAAGTTAATATTTTATGCTTTTCATGACAGGTTTATTGATTATTATATAATTAAACAGGTTCCTATGGATTGTAACGAATTAACTTAACTGTCTCATATTGTTCTTTTATTGTTTCTAAAGATATCAAAGAAAAACTAATAGATAATTTTTAGTGTATGGATGTTCGGGTGACTGCATTAAAGATAAATTGATGTTATAGTATTATTGGGTATGGTTAATTTAGTATTAATAAAATTTTTAGATTACATTAATCTATAATTAAAAATCAAAAGACAGAATTCTCTTCCAATCCTAAATTAAAACGGTTATCAAATAATTTGTTGTTAATTAGTTGAATTTGTACTTTAATATAAATTTGTGAAAGGCGATTATTAAGATTGAGTATCCCGGATATTATCCGGCAAAAAAGTAAATAATTTCTAAGTTAACCAAAACAATATTACAATGATAAAAAAAATGATTTTTTTGTTCAGTGTGATTTTTTTATCACTGACACTGAATGCACAATCAGATTATAATGTATTAAACAATACGGCATTTGGTGATGCAAATAATTCGACGTATCACTATTTGATGGATCAGGCTTTCTCTATGTTAGACAAAAGGGATGCAAAAATAATTAAAATAAAAACCCTTCATGAATGGCAGGATCGTCAGAAGTTTATCAGGAAAACTCTTATTAAAGTACTGAGCCCATTTCCTGAGAAAACCCCTTTAAATGCAAAAATAACCGGGATCGTAAGGAAAGATAATTTTCGTGTAGAGAATATTATTTTTGAATCAATGCCCGGATTTTATGTGACTTCTTCACTTTTTATTCCCAATGGAATAAAAAAGAGTAATAAGGCGCCTGCTGTTATATATTGTTCAGGACACAGTTCCGAAGCATATCGGTGTGATGTTTATCAACATATTCTATTGAATCTGGTTAATAAAGGATTTGTTGTTTTTGCTTTTGATCCGATTGGACAAGGGGAAAGGAAACAATATTTTGATACTGAGGAAGGAAAAATCATTGTAGGTGGTTCTTCTACTAAAGAACATTCTTATCCGGGAAGTCAGTTGTTCCTTACAGGAACTAGTCTGGCAAGGTATATGATTTGGGATGGAATGCGTGCTGTTGACTATCTTTTAACACGAAAGGAAGTAGATTCTCAAAGAATAGGAATTACAGGAAGATCAGGAGGTGGAACACAAACTGCATATATTGCTGCGATTGATGAACGTATTTATGCAGCGGCTCCGGAATGTTTTATTACAAATTTTACACGTTTATTGCAGACTTCAGGACCTCAGGATGCAGAGCAAAATATGTTTCATTTTATTTCTGAAGGATTAGATGAACCTGATTATCTGATAGTAAGGGCTCCTAAACCAACGATGATGATTACTACAACGAATGATATGTTTAATATTCAGGGCGTTCTTGAAACAGAAAAAGAAGTAAAAAGAATATTTAAGGCTTATGGCAGGGAAGAAAATTTTCTTCGTTCAGAAGATCTTGCTCCTCATGCGTCTACTAAGAAAAACAGGGAGGCTATGTATGCTTTCTTCCAAAAATATCTGAATCTTCCCGGCAATCCGAAAGACGAAGATTTACCGCTGCTTTCACATGAATCTTTAAAAGTAACGTCAATAGGACATGTTACGGATTTGTTAAACGGACAAACTTTATATAGTATTAATCGTGATTCAGCAATCATTGAGGGGGAAAATCTGGATAAAAGACGAAAAAATCTGAGGAAATTTATTCCGGAAGCAGTAAATTCGGCCAAAAATATCTCAGGTTTTAAGGAGCCTAAAGAAAAGTCATATCCGGTATATATGGGGCGATTTATAGAAAAAGGATATTCTGTTGAAAAATATTTTATAAAGGGAGAAGGAGACTATGTTCTACCTTATGTGATTTTCCGTCCCAAATCTCCGACCGTAAAATATCTTCTTTATTTGAACCCGAAAGGCAAAGCGGATTCTGCATCCATTAATGATGAAATATTTAAATATTTAGAAGCCGGGATTACTGTTTTTTCACCGGATCTTTTAGGTTATGGAGAACTCGGCCCTGGTAGCTTTCACGGAGACGCATATATAGATGGTGTCTCTCATAACTTTTTATATGCATCGGTTCTTATCGGACGGAGTCTCACAGGAATAAGGGCTGCCGATGTTATTCGTCTGGCTGAAGTAATAAAGGAAAAGAATCCTCAGGCTGAGATTACCGGATTAGCAAAACAAGGGCTTTTTCCAGTATTATTGCATGCTGCTGCTTTTTCAAAAATTATTGATGGTGTGATTCTATGCCAGCCTTATTCTTCTTTTGAATCGATTGCAAAAAATCGTTTTTATAAATCCCGGTTTATCAGGAATACGGTACCCGGAGCGTTAACTGCATATGATCTTCCGGATCTTGCCGTATCGCTTGCTCCGCGTAGATTGTTAATTGCCGGACCAACTGACGGAGCCGGGAAAAAGGCAGATCAGTTACAGATAAACAAAGATATGAACCTGATTAAGGCTGGATATTCTTTTTATAAAGCTTCTGAAGATTTAAATATCATTTCTGATTATACTCCTGATGATTTATTAAAATGGTTAAAATAGCGTAAAGGGAAAAGCAAGGATTATACCCGGTAACAGTAATAATTTTTCAATACCAACATCAAAAATTGAAACTTGTCCGAAGGATCTTCACGTTTTGCTATTCTTTGCCCTGTTAACGGTAATGTTTTATAGAACTACTTGAATGTTTTGGGAGCTTTAAATTTTATTTCTAATTTTAAATTTATTATTAATTATTTTTAAGGAGATTATAACCTAAAATTGAGTTGGCAGCTTTTTATTTTGCAAATGCTTTTTTTATAATATTTTTAATTTTTTTAAAAACCTGATTTTCATATTGGACTCAAATTTTCAATTTTAATAAAATGAAAAACGTAAAAGTATATATATTGCTAATTTTGATTTTAGATATTATAAACGCATGCAAATCGGAAAGTAATTCTAAAATAAAAATAAAGTGATATTTATTCACTGTCTCTTATTAGAAGAGGTGAAAGAACGAGGATATTATGGAATTCGAAATCGTAACGGTGTTGAAGTCAGCGCTGATGGAAGAGGAGTTATAACAAAAGTAGATATGCGCGATGTCGCTACTGACAGACCAACGACACCGGGTGCACAAAGAAGGTGGTACGCACCGGCACGAATATTCACGTGATGGCAGACGAATTGGTTTTACTTACGATGATTTTATTCAACAACATATTCAGCGTACAATTGGAAATATGGAAGTCAGCGATAAAGCACCTGATGGATATACACATTATTTTGCCATTTTACTAAAACCTGCTGAGATGGAAAAATCGAATCCGGGAGAAATTGTAAAAGCAACCGGTGATTCCTGGGTAGATTCAAAAGGGAAAATGCGTGCTTTTATCGGCGATGTACGTGCAGAAAATACTGTCGATTATAAACTGATTTATTTGTTGCAGATATCTCTGATGATGTGGATATAACAACAGCCTTTTCAGGGAATAATCTGGAATATTCAACTCCGCCAAAAGGAATTATAATCAGCTGTTTAACACATGCTGGCTGGGCTGGTGAAATTGTTAGAGGCTCATTAGATGGGAAGTTTATTGCCTACCTGAGTAATGATAATAAAGGAGTTGCGCAGGTTACAATTATTCCTGCCGATGGTTCTGATCTGTCGGAGGATAAAGAAAAACAACCAAAACAAGTAACGTTGTTTAAATCCAACGCGTCATCCTTACGCTGGTATCCGTCCGGAGAATGGATTTTTTCGATTGTTGATGGTAATATTGCAGTAACCAGTGTTAAATCAGGAACTAATTTTGGCAAAACAATTATTATGCATCAAAGCGCTGGATTCCTTCTGATATAGTTACTGATATTGCAAAAGGTTCCGCGAATTCAATTTTAATTCTTACTGATAAGGGTTTAGGAAAAATTTGCAGAAAAGAAATGACTTTATACGACAAAGCAATGTTTTACGAAAAACAGGTGCGCAATCGCCACATTCGTTTTGGATTTAACTCTACCATTTCTTCCATGACAAATGGTGATGTTACAACGGGAAGTTTGCAAACTTCAGATAACGATGGATTGTGGACAACTATGTATCTGGCAGGAGAGGTGTTTCGGTATTCCGTTACAAGGTCTGATGAGGCCCTGCAAAATGTGAGGGAATCGCTGGATGCTATTGAACGGTTATATACAATTAATCCTGTTCCTGGATTTCCTTCTCGTTCATTCGAAAGACGTGGTTATAAATACAATGATAAACCCTGGCGAAGAGCTGAAGATCCTGAATGGGACTGGAAATCAACAACAAGTAGCGATGAAGCAATTGGTCATATCTTTGCATTTGGTACAATAGCAGAACTAATAGATGTGCCGGAGATATCTGGCTGTTGCCCTATTGGATTGGTCGCTATTTAGGTGTAATCGGCAAACCAGTTGAAAAATAGAATAAATGTATACCAGGGAGCAAATAATTATAACGAATATTATTGAGTATCTTATGGCAGAGTAGGCATCCATGACAATGTTTATATTTAAATTTTGGGATAATAATAAAAAGTTAGTACATTTAACTTAATTTTTTGGATATTAAGTGTTTATATGGCATGTTTCTTAAATATTATCATGGAAAGAATTGGAGATAAATTATTTAATTAGGACAATTTAATATTAGACCCCAACTTTTTTTTAAAAAATTAACAGAGATGAAAAAGTATAATTTATTGTTATTATTATTATTTGCGTTCGGGTTATTTAACTGCCAATCCCCAAAACAATCTAAAATTTATTCAGAGATTATTCAGGAAGGGAACAGTAAGATTGAAGTGGTAGTGGTAAAAGGAACTCCTTATGAAATGGGATTTTCTTTGGGAAAACATTTTAAAACCCAGGCAAAACAAACACTGCAATCTTATCTAAATACGGCTTTTAAAGAAGAAAAAAGTCTTTCACTTAATTATCTGATGGAAGCTTGGAATAAGAATCTTCCTTATATAGACATCCGTATTCAGAATGAGATGAAAGGTTTCTCCGATGGTTCAGGGATAGATCTAAAAACCCTTCAGGCTGCACATGCTTTGCCTTTTGTGTCTCCTTATGCCTGTAGCGGAGTAGATGTGTGGGGGAAAGCCACATCAGACAGTTGTCTTTATCAGATACGTAATCTGGATTATTCTATTGATGCGGGATTACAGAAATTTCCTCTTGTTGTAATTTATAAACCGGACAAAGGAATTTCTCATGCAAATATTACTTTTGCCGGTCTGTTAACATCTCATACCGGAATAAACGAAGAATCTATTGTATTAGGGGAAAAGGGGGAGTCTCCTTCAAAAGAAATGCCATATCCTTTAAATGGAAAACATTTTATGACGATGTTCAGAAGTTTACTGTATGATGCAAAAAGTTTACAGGATGTGGAAAATGAAATAGAACAGTCTCATATGATTAAACGTTTTTATTTGTTTGTTGCTGACGGGAAAAAGAATTATGAGAAGGCTGTTAAATATTTAATCTCTTCTCCTGATTCGATTAAGTGGCATAAATGGACGGATAATGACAGTACCGATGTTTATGTGCCAAAAGTTTTTAAAGATGTTACTTATTATACCATGAAGAATGATGTGGCTGCTGATTTTATAAAGGAAAACTACGGTAAATTTGATGATAAAAAAATGGCTGAATTATCACGTCGGGTAGCTGCAAAGTCAAATCTTATTGATGTCGTTTATAATGCTACCAATCTGGAATTATGGGTAGCCTGCGCTTCAGAGAAACAGAGAGCGTCAGAGAGAGAGTATATCCATGTTGATTTAAAAAAATATTTTAAGAAATAAGAATTTTCAAACGTATATAAATGTCAGTAAAGTCTCTTTTAGACAAGATTTTTGTGTTGTTGATTTTGTATTCTTATAGCATAATTTCTGTATCAGGTAAATCCATGTCTGAAAGTATAAATCCCGGGGATATTCATTCTGAATGGATTACTCCTCTTCAGAGTGAGCATTTTCACAGCAGTTGTATGGTTCCTGTTGCGGATCGTCCTCTGATTGATCATGTTCTTGTGAACAAAAATGTCACCGTAGATCGTTACGGAATTCTTTCAGAAAAGAAAGACGGTATATATCTTTCTGATCATAATCCGGTATTTGTTCATGTGAATATAAAATAGAAGAAGATAACCTGTTTCTGGTACCAAAACTATAAATTTCTTATGCTTAATTTCTACTTTCTTATATTTTATCGGTTATTACCAGCAGTATAAGACCTGCTCCTATTAAAAACATAATAAGACCGGTTATAAGATGAATTTTACCGAGTTTTTCCCTTCTTAATTTTTCTATTCTTGCCGTAGTGGTTAAACCATATCCTACTCCTAGTGTTATAGCTATAAAGGGCAGAATGAAGATGAGATTGTATATTATAAGCATCCAAATTGCCATAAATTTGGATGAGGATTCACTTAACATGCCGATTATAACCACATACGGACCGGAGGTACATGGCAGTAAAAATATACTTACTAAAAATCCTATTCCAAAAGCTCCGGGGACTGAAGTTACCCGGGATGTAATTCTTTGAACTTTGGGTCTCCAGGATTTTGGCACTTCCATATTAAACCATTTTCCGGGCCATATATAATCCTTCATATTACCAATACCAATCAATATAGCCAGAATGGATACGCCGATATATATATACTGTTGTATTCCCGCAATGTTTATAACATAAAAAAGCCCCAATCCCATTAACAGATATGATATAAGTGTAGAGGCAGTAAATGCCAGTCCTGCTTTGATTACCTGACTTTTTCTTTTTTTCCCTACCAGAATAGTACCCAGCAGTAAAATCAAAACAGCACATGCGCATGGATTAACGGCATCTACTATTGCAGCGCTTAGCACTGCCGAAATGCTGATTTTTCGATTAAACGCATCTTTATCCTTCAACAGGCTAAATGGAGATGGCATGTTTTCTCTTAATGCGGTTCTGACTGATTGTTCAATGACCCTTAGCGATTTTCTTTCATCACCTTTTATTAATGTATCTCCAACAACTACCGATGGAGTGAATATTTCAGTATTGTATAGTTTCGCAAAGCGACTCAGGAGCCGGGCATTTTCAGATTGGTGGATTTCATATTTTTTAATTTCCACATTGTAGTTTAGTTTTACCCTCTCATTTAAAAATCTCTCAATTCGTGCACAATGCGGGCAACCTGATTCATAAAAAAACAATAATTCCATCGGTTCGTTATCTGCATAACCCCGAATGGGAAAAACAGATAACAGGATGATAAAAAATAATATTCCAATATTCCATTTCCTCATTTTCTTTATCTCATCTTTTAAATTACCTGAGTCCGTCAATTATAACACGATCTCCATATCTGCGTTTCCATTCTTCAATCCCGCCAATGATACTGAGAGCTTCTGTAAAACCATTGCTTCTTAGTTTCTTAGCCAGTATATCACTTTTTTTACCGTCATCCGAATACAGGTATATTATAAAATCTTTGTTCAATTTAGATGCCCAGGATAACACTTTTTCGTCAGGCATATTGATAGCACCGGCAATATGACCTTTTCGAAAAGCATTTTCGTCCCTTACATCCACAAGTACAAAAAAATTGTAATATAATTCGCCTATGGGTACCTGGTATGCTTCGTTAGGCAATATCTCTGCAGAAACACTGAGAATTAAAGGACTGAGTTCAGAATTATCATATTTAATCTCTATTTTTCTTGTTACTTTTTTCCCTGCGTACCCCAGTGTTTCAAAAATAAAATTCATTTTAACGGAATCGTCTATAGCTAATTGAGATACACGCGATACAGAAGTACAGCCTCCTTTTGAAAGATCATGAACGGAGATATCTATTGCGTCCGCTTCCCCTTTGTTGACCAGGGTGAATGTTACGTTTGTTTTGATACCTTCTCTGATCTTTCCAAGGTCCCTGTCTTTCCCCTCGTTAACAACCAGCCATGGAAGAGATTGGTTTTTGGATGTTTTCTCCTTGCTAATTCGTTCTTTCTTTTCAGAATTATCCTGCTTTTTTGTATTATTACAACTAGTGATACTAATAATTGTCACTCCTAAAATAATGGTTATTAGAATAATCCGGAAAATGTTTTTATAAAACATCTCTTTTAATCTTTGAATTCAATCTCCCATTCAACAGGCTCTTCCGTACCGGTAAAACTAACTTCAAGTATATTATTGGAATTGGTTTTATTCGTAACATTTTCGGCATTAATTTTAGCATTGTCAAATTCATAATTTTCAGGTACATATAGAAATAAAGTGTATTTATCACCCGGTACGGTTTTAGAGGTTCCCGTCAAAGATTTTTTTTCACTGTTCCAGTTCATTTCTTTAATACTGTATGCACCGGTCAGATGTCTTGAGGTAGCCAGTAACTGCGGATTTTTTGTGACCTTCCTGATAATCAAATCTTTTGTGCCATGCGCAGGTATTTCTTCATTAATTATATTATCGGATATTTTCAAAAGATTCTGATTCCAAAAGTCGTAAACCAGATAATCGGTTTTGTTTTCAAGTCCAAGATCTTTATTCATATCTAGGACTTTCTTTGCTTTTTCATCACCCCAGTTATATAATGCAACTACATCATATATGCCCGATTCTGCGTTTACCTTTAAATCAAGAGCTCTTGGATATTCTGTGGGTTTTGGGCGAAAGGCAGCTTTACTCCTGAAAGGATAAAGGTCCATTGCCTTTATAGGCATACTTGGCATGGTTTTTCTGTAAAGCTCTATTTTTTCATCGGGTAAAGCCTTAACTTTATCGGGATATTGTTTTGCCCAGCCTATGTGGTATTTACTATGAAGAAAATTCTGTAGCCTCTTATTAGAAAATTCAGCAATAAAATCACTGATAATATACGCCTGTCCTGAAAGAGAAATGGTACTTACAATGGTTTTTGCCTCTTCCATGTTTAGCGGATCCCTTATCATAATGTCATCCGGATCTGACCACCAGCAAATTCCATTAAGCCAGTTTTCACCAAACAGAGAATCGAAACAGGTATTCATTCCATCGGACCAGTGATTTTCACCTTTCCAATTGGCATAATCATCACCTCCTGTCCGGGAACCGTCAAAGTAATCAAATCCCAGACCTATTTCATGCATGGCGCAACCTAAAATATAGTTATCATCTCCCAACTCTTCTCTGATTGCGGCTATTACACTTATATAAGCTGCTCTGCTATCCATATTCGGATTATAAGCATTTTTTCTGTTTTTTTCATAATAATCCATCCATGTACCCCAGCCACCAGCTTTTATATAGGCAAATCCCCAGTCATTCACTAATGTTTTAAATAAAGGTTTTATATGCTTCTCTATTACTTCAGGATTAGTAACATCCAGTCTTACCACTGTTGTGTCAGCAGAGCAACAGCATCCTGAAAGATGTCCTAAAGAATCTCTAAGAAAATAATTTTCCGGATACTTATCTGCCATTGAAGGTTTAGCATAATTTGCGCCATAGGCATTCATCCAGAGTCCGGGCTTTAAACCTTTTTTCCTGACATGATCAAACCACCACTTTCCTCCTTTGGGATACATCTCCTTATTCCATTCAAGCCAATTGGCTTCTTTCCCTCTTGTATAAGCGGCATCAAGTTGTACATAAACAAGACCATAAGGCTTTAATTTATCTGCCAGGGCATCGGTTTCCGCCACAAGATCTTCCTGGACAGGAGACATATAGTAACAATACCAGCTACTCCAACCGGTAGGAGCTGTTTTAAATCTGTCTGAAATTGGTTTATAAACAGGCTTGAAATCCGTTTTCTGATTATTTGAAAGTCCTACTACATCAGTATAATATTCTTTAATTATAGAAAATTCATTACCCGTTGTTACAGGCACCTGTATCTCCATTAAACTGTTATCTTTTTTATTTCGTGTTAATTTACTCTCTTCTGTAAATTCAATCATGATGTCCGTTTGCATGTCAAACAAGTTGTAAATGTTGGTGGCGGATACAAAACCCATCTGGGTGTACATTATACCATTATTCTGACTTTCGATCCTGGCAGGAATTCTTTTTTCTCCCGCCGGGGCAATTCCCGTAATGACACCGTCTTCATTGGAACATACAATATCAATAGCAAGATCGGTTATTTTGAATTCCCATTTGGTTCGTTTGGGCTTTTCTGTATTGATTATAAACTCTTCTCCGTTTTTTTCACTTATAGTCCATCCCGAAAGAAGACTTACAATATTATCTTTCTTAAGATTGAGATGAACCTGATCAACTATTTTATCAAGTCCGTCCTTTGCAATACTAATCGTACTCGTTTTAGGATCAGCTGTAATTACCCATCCATGTTGTTCATGTTTAATAATTTTTTTACATCCAACCATGGTCAGAACCACTATAGATATAAACATTAGAATTTTGATTGTTTGTTTCATTTGGTTATTATTTTGTGTCGTTCTGAAAAAATATAAGTTTTTTTATAATAATAATTAAATTATTAATCAATACAAACTAAAGTTAACTTTAGTTTGTATTGATTTTTTTAAGAGTGTAAAATTAACGGTGTCAGGAGTTTATTTATAATATTGAATTAATTTTGTGTAAAAAGCAGTAAAAGGAACAACAAGAGGATACAAACGCATTATGAGAATAGATCCGGTGAAAGCTTATAAAATTAAGGTTAGTATAAAGGATTCGAAATCATGTCCGGTTATTTCAATAATCATACTATTATTATTGAACTTATTGAACTAAAAAATAAGAATTAAGAGATAACAGACAAATAGTTTTAAATAGACAAATGGGTTTCGGGTTGCTGTAGTTCGCGTAGCGAAATAAAGCAACCCAATATTATTTATTTGTTCCAAAGGTCAGACGGATGGTATCAATCCGATCTCCTTATTATCTGCATGCCCGAAGGAATTGCAGATAATAAGGAGATAAATTCAGAAATTTTATAATAATTTTGTCCTTATCGTTTTTTGTTGTATTTATGACATTGCTACGGTTTAAATGAGATAAATAAATTATTGATCAGATGGTTTATTTTTATTAAACTTGTAAGAATATTTTAAAACTAAATTTCAAATATTAATTAATTGACGGGATAATGAATAACGAATACTGGGAAGAAGATATAGAAACAATGCCTCGGGAGAATCTTAGAGCATTACAATTGCAACGTTTAAAGAAAACAATTAAAATAGCTTCAAACTCTCCTTTTTATAAAAAAGTTTTTAAAGAAAACAACATTACAGCTGACTCTGTTAAATCATTGGAAGATATTAGAAAAATTCCTTTTACGACAAAACCTGATTTAAGGGCTAATTATCCGTTCGGATTAGTTGCCGGAAATATGAGAGAAGATGGTGTTCGTATTCATTCTACCAGTGGAACGACCGGAAGGCCTACCGTAATTGTTCATTCTCAGCACGATCTGGATTCATGGGCAAATTTGGTGGCACGTTGTCTTTATATGGCAGGTGTTCGTAAAACTGATGTTTTTCAGAATAGTTCGGGTTACGGCATGTTTACCGGTGGACTTGGTTTCCAGTATGGAGCAGAAAGACTGGGAGCCTTGACAGTTCCGGCAGCTGCAGGAAACAGTAAACGTCAGATAAAATTTATACAGGATTTTAAAACTACAGCCTTACATGCTATACCAAGCTATGCAATTCGTTTGGCTGAAGTTATGCGTGAAGAAGGACTAAATCCGGCAGATACAAGCCTTAGAATACTTGCTATAGGAGCAGAACCTCATACTGATGAGCAACGTAAGAAAATAGAGAAAATCCTGGGAGTAAAGGCATACAATAGTTTTGGTATGACTGAGATGAACGGACCGGGTGTTGCTTTTGAATGTAAGGAACAAAATGGTATGCATATCTGGGAAGATTGCTATTTAATAGAAATTATTGATCCAAAGACAGAAGAACCTGTCCCTGACGGAGAAATAGGAGAGATGGTACTCACTACACTGGATCGTGAAATGATGCCGTTAATTCGTTACAAAACTCATGATCTTACGCGTATTTTGCCCGGAGAATGTCCTTGTGGCAGAACACACGTGCGTATTGACAGGCTTAAAGGTCGTACGGATGATATGTTTATAATAAAAGGGGTGAATATATTCCCTATGCAGGTTGAAAAAGTTTTGGTAGGATTTCCTGAATTGAGCAGTAATTATCTAATCACTCTTGATGCCATTGATAATCAGGATGTAATGACAGTAGAAGTAGAGCTGGACGATTTGAATACCGACAAGTATACTGAAGTAGAGAAAATTCGTAAAGACATTGCCCGTTTGCTGAAAGACGAGATATTGATTACTCCCAGGATAAGTCTTGTGAAAAAAGGAACATTACCTGTGTCTGAAGGGAAAGCTGTAAGAGTTAAAGATCTTAGACATAACAGATAAAAACAAACAATAAGGAAGTCAAATGATAAGAAGAGTTTTTTAATCATTTAAACTTTCGGTTTTGACACTAAAAAAAACGTATGGATAAACGGAGTCTGTTTTTCCATACGTTTTTTTGTGTGAATAATATTAATTTTGCTGATATGAAAGATAAAAGCTATATACCGGAAATCCCGGTACTGAATTCTGATATAATGACGCCGGAGCTGTTATGGACTTTCGGGCGCTTAGGAAACATAGAACTTTCGCCGGACAGAAAAACTGTTTTGTTTTCAGTGACTTATTTTAATATAAAAGGAAATAAAGATTATTGTGACCTCTATACAATCCCTTTAAAAAGAGGTGGATCGTGTCGTATTACTAATACTTTAGATAAGGAATCGTGTGCACAATGGCGTCCTGACGGTAAAAAAACCGGCTTTTTATATCCTGTAAAAGGAGATAACCAGTTATGGGAAATGAATCCAGACGGATCCCAAAGGAAACAAATTACAGATATAGAAGGAGGAATTACCGGATTTAAATATTCACCCGATCAGCAATATTTACTTTATACAAAAGCAGTAAAACTGGATAATGATATACACGATCTTTTTACGGATCTTCCAATGGCAAATGCCAGGCTGGAAAACGACCTTATGTACAGGCACTGGGATCAGTGGCATGATTATACTTACAGTCATATCTTTATTGCCCGATATAATGAGGGAGAAGATATAACTACAGGGAAAGATATACTTGAAGGAGAAAAGTTTGATAGTCCCGATAAGCCTTTTGACGGGTTGAATCAGATTATCTGGAGTCCCGATAGCAGAAGTATTGTGTATTCATGTAAAAAGTTGCACGGTAAAGCTTATACTCTGTCTACAAATACAAATTTGTATAGTTATAATCTTAAAGACTGCAGTACAACTAATCTTACATCAGATAATTACGGTTACGATAAAACTCCTTCCTTTTCTCCTGACGGCAGGTATCTTGCATGGACCAGCATGAAGAGAGACGGCTATGAGTCGGATAAGATGCGTCTTATGATTATGGACAGGAAATCCGGGAAAAAGAAAGACTATTCCAAAACTTTTGATCAGAATTGTGACGGAAATTTTGTCTGGAGCGAAGATGGGAAATCTGTATTTTTTATAAGTGATATAAAAGCTTCTGATGAAATTTTCAGACTGGATCTGAAAAGTGGTAAAATTTTTAGAATAACCAATGGTCAGCATGATTATGTTTCACTAAATGGAATAGTAAATGGTAAAATGATATGTGCTAAGATGTCAATATCAAATCCCGTTGAAATATATTCTGTTGATTTATTAACAGGTAATGATCAGTCAATTACATTTGTTAATAAAAGTCTCCTTTCTCAGATTACAATGGGCGATGTTAAAGCACGATGGGTGAAAACAGTAGATGATAAAAGAATGCTTTCCTGGGTAATTTATCCTCCACATTTTGATCCGTCAAAAAAATATCCTGCATTACTTTATTGTCAGGGTGGTCCGCAGTCAACTGTCAGTCAGTTCTGGTCTTACAGATGGAACTTTCAGATGATGGCTGCAAACGGGTATATAGTTATTGCTCCTAACCGACGGGGTTTACCGGGTTTTGGTCAGGAATGGCTTGAAGAAATAAGTAAAAATTATGGCGGTTTAAATATTCAGGATTATTTTTCTGCGATAGATGATCTTGCAAAAGAATCATATGTAGATGAGGATCGTATTGGTGCAGTTGGTGCAAGTTATGGTGGGTTTTCAGTAAATTATCTTGCCGGACATCATGAAGGAAGATTTAAAGCATTTATTTCTCATTGCGGATTATTTAATTTTGAGCAGGAATATGCCACAACTGATGAGATGTGGTTTGACAACTGGGATGTTGGCGGTTCTTTTTGGGATAAATCAAATAAGACAGCTCAAAGATCATATTCTTATTCTCCTCATCTATTCGTGGAGAAATGGGATACTCCTATATTGTTTATAACAGGTGCCAAAGATTTCCGGATATCTTATACTCAAAGTATGGGTGGTTATAATGCTGCAGTTATGCGTGGATTACCTGCAGAATTTCTTTATTTTCCTGAAGAAGGTCACTGGGTACAGAAAGCACAAAATGGTATTTTGTGGCAGAGGGTTTTTAAGGAATGGCTTGATAAATGGCTGAAGAAGTAATAAATGTTTTTTGTAGTATTTTTAATAAAAACGTCGGTCTGAATTTATAATTCAAACCGACGTTTTTATTAATTATTTGTTTAATGTCAAAAATTTATAATCTTTTTAAAGACTAAATTTCCTTGCCCTTAAAAAGTTATGTTATTTTTTTATTTTTGGCTGTTTACTGCCGGGACGTTTACTGCCAGGTCTTTTTATCCCCGGGCCTTTTTTACTTTTGGGTGTTGATTCCTCCTTTTCATTGGCAGCCGACTTTTTGTTATCGGTTACAAAGCGTTTTTTAGCGATATATCCTGTAGGTCTTTCATCTTTAGGAGAAAGGTTCATTGATGGTTCTTCTTCTATCGATGTTCGTTGTTCATTGTTCCTTGATGGCTTTCCTTCAAGAGATGATTGCTTTTTGTTCTTATATTCAGCATGATGTCTGTCGTTTTGAGAAGGTTTCCTGCTGATTAATGCCTTTTTTTTGCTCTCAGCTTTTTCTTCTTCAGTTATCAGACTAATACCTTTGGGGGTTATATGAATAAGATGTTTTTTATAGAGTGTGCCCAGGGCTTTTTTAAATGTTTTTTTGCTGACATGAAAGGTGTCGGCAATAACCTTGGGTGATGTCTTGTCGTTAAAGGGAAGGGGCTCTCTTTTTTCTTTAAGTTTGCTTAAAATAGTCTCTGAGAGACTGTCAATTTTTTCATATCCGGGTTTTTCCAGATAAAGGTCTATTTTATGATCAGGACGAATATTTTTTATGAATCCTTTGATACGGTCCCCAATCTTCAGCAGCTGGAATACTTCATTGTAATATAGAATTCCCCAGTGACTGTTATCTATAATTGTTTTATATCCTAGATCTGTTTTTTTTGCAATAAGCAAATTAACTTCTTCGTTTACCTCATAATCTATTTCTGTCTTGTCTAAAAATTTGTCCAGTTTTGATGTAGCAACAAGTCTCTGACTTTTTTCATCAAGATAAACATATACCAGATAGTATTCACCTTCTTTCATTCTTTCCTGTTGTTCACGGAAAGGAAC
>Ga0172377_10003380_pt1 | contig 16382 bp, 14 predicted proteins | sample Pumphouse3metaG_FD_119749 | JGI IMG/M metagenome (GOLD analysis project Ga0172377, IMG submission 119749) | Leachate microbial communities from a municipal landfill in Southern Ontario, Canada - Pumphouse #3 metaG | ecosystem: Engineered > Solid waste > Landfill > Unclassified | place: Canada...
AGCATCACAAGGTCTTATCCCGGTCTGGGGCTGGGCTTGGGATTGTCCGGCAAGATAGTGGAGCTTCTGGGCGGAGAGATCAGCGCAACATCCACTGTGAACATTGGTAGCTGTTTCCATCTGAAGATACCGGTGGAACTGCATTAATGCCTCTGGCAATCCGATCCATTGAACCGGGTAGTTTAGCGGATGAAGCTGGCTTGCAAGCCGGTGAAATCATTCTGGAGATCAATGGTTTAGCTATCCGCGATTTCCTGGAGCTGGAATTTTATGCTTCGGATTATCATCTGAGTTTTCTGCTGGAAGACACAGCAGGAATCCAGAAAGCAGTAAGTATCTACCGAGAGAACACTCGTCCTTTGGGCATCACCCCTTTTGAATACAAGCACCGTAATTGCAATAACCACTGCATCTTTTGCTTTATCGACCAAATGCCCCCTAAAATGCGCAAGACCCTTTATGTAAAGGATGATGACTACATCTTTTCCTTTGTGTTTGGCAATTACATTACTCTCACAAACTTGAAGGAAGAGGATCTCAAGCGTATTTGTGATCAGCATATCAGCCCCCTGTACGTATCCTTACACAGCACAAACAATGCCTTGCGGCAGAAGATGATCCGTTCTGACAAACCGATGGATGCCATGAAGATACTACGTCGATTGGCACAGTGCGGCATCAGCTTTCACATTCAGTTTGTATGCGTTCCCGGTTATAATGATAAGGATGAACTGCGTAGCAGCATCCGTGACCTGATGGACCCGGATTTGAATATAGAGTCCATCGGAGTAGTCCCGGTAGGGCTTACCAAATACCGGGAGGGCTTGTGTGAGCTAAGTACCTTTGACTCTGCTACAGCAGTAGAGACCCTGGATATAATCGCAGACCTCAGAGCCCAATACGACAGCGGGATCATCTTTGCCGCGGATGAATTCTACTCTTTGGCAAATCGCGAAGTTTCCGAAGATGACTTTTATATGGATTATCCCCAATTGGAGAATGGCATCGGGATGCTTCGCTATACCAGGACAAACTTCAGCAAGCGTAAACGGGCATTCTTGAAGGAATTGCGCCAGAGTGATTCCGCTTATCTCTTTGCGTGTTCTCAAAGCGCTGAAAGATGGATCAGGCAGATCGTGAAAGACCTGGCAAAACGCCTCCCAGATCGCAGTTTGGTGCTTCAGGCGATCCGTAACGATTTCTTCGGAGAGCATGTGACGGTAGCTGGCTTGCTTACTGCACAGGACATCATCCAGCAGATAAATCCCAAACCAAACTCCACGATTGTATTGCCATCCTGCATCTTCAATCATGAGGGATATACTTTGGACGGCAAGACGATAGCGGATCTGCAGCGAGCCCTCGGCAGCAAAATCCTGGTCGTCGATCCCCTTTGGGACAATTGGCAGCGTTATAACTAAAGATTTTGCTTGAATGATTTACGCCATTATTTATCTTGACTTCCATCGATCAATATAGGTTAAAGGAGCTATCGATGCGTACAATACAAGGAAATCTGGTTTCCAAAGGCTATCGCTTTAGCATTGTAGTAAGCAGGTTCAATGAGGCTATCAGCAGTAAACTGCTGGAAGGAGCTCTTGACTGTCTGCGCCGTAGTGAAGTGCGTGAAGATGACATCACGGTGATCTGGGTTCCCGGAGCTTTCGAGATTCCTCTACTGGCTCAAAAAGCCGCCGAAGATCCCCATACAGATGCGGTTATCTGCCTTGGCGCGGTGATTCGTGGTGGTACACCCCATTTTGAGTATGTGTCTTCCGAAGTTAGCAAAGGTGTGGCGCAGGTGGCTTTACACAGCGGTAAACCGGTGATATTCGGAGTTCTAACCACAGACAGCGTGGATCAGGCCATTGAACGTGCCGGCACAAAATCCGGAAACAAAGGCTTTAGCGCGGCGCTGAGTGCAGTGGAGATGGTTAGCTTGTTGAGGGAGATGCAAAATGGGCCAGCGTCGTAAAGCGCGCGAATTTGCCGTTCAGTGCATATACGCACTGGATTTTGCCGATGTTGCAGCCGATTTTCGGGAATATGGCTTTCTGAACGAGTATCCTGAAGTGCTGCGGCAATTGACTTCAGCTGAAAACATCAGCCCCAGCTCGCCCTTATATGCTTTTGCGGATGAATTGGTAAAGAACACTATTATCAACATCGAAGACATCGAAGCTGAAATCGATAAATACACCGAACATTGGTCTCTGGAATCTATCGCACATTTGGATAAAAGCATCCTGCTTGTGGCGGTGTATGAACTGATGTTTACTGATACTCCTGCTCCGGTTATCATCAATGAAAGCATTGAGATAGCCAAGAAGTTCTGTAGTGAACACACCGGTAAGTTCATCAACGGAATCCTGGATGCCATCAACAAAGGGATACCTCATAGTATTCCGGGAAGGCAATTGCCCACCTGATTAAGATGAAGATTAGCTGCAGTATCGGCGTTTTCGCCCACAATGAAGAAGCAAATATCCTGCATTTGCTTAAGGCTCTTCATCAGCAAAAGCTGAATCAGGCAGAGATAAAGGAGATTATCGTAGTCTCCAGCGCCAGCACGGATAAAACCGACGATCTGGTAAGGCAATATGCTTTGAATCACTCTGATGTCACACTATACACACAGCCAAAACGGGAAGGTAAATCCAATGCCATTAATCTGTTCATAGAGCACTCTTCCGAACCGATTCTCGTGGTGATCTCCGGAGATGTGATCCCCGCCGAACACACGATTGAGCTCCTGGTTAGTGCGTTTGACGATCCTGATGTGGGGGCAAGCGGTGGCAGACCGATGCCCATCAATAGCGACCGCAACTTTATTGGTTACTGCGTAAACCTGCTCTGGCGGATGCATCACAGAATGGCGCTGATCTCACCCAAACTTGGTGAAATGATAGCTTTCCGTAGGTTGATGAAAAGTATCCCACGGGAATCTGCGGTTGATGAAGCCAGCATTGAAGCCATCGTGAAGCAGCATGGCCTGCACTTGCGCTATATTCCTCAAGCTGAGATCATCAACAAGGGTCCTGAGACCTTCAGGGATTTTGTAAAACAACGCCGTCGCATTCAAAACGGACATTTATGGCTAATGAAGCATCAGAATTATCAAGTGATATCCCAGGACAAAGCTACCTTGTTTACCATCCTGAAAGAGGAAATGGCGGAAAGACCCACAGAAATACTCAGACTGGCAGGAGCAGTAATTTTGGAAGTGTTTTGCCGTCTCTTGGGTTCTTGGGATTTTTATATCAAAGGCAAAAATCCCTTTGCCTGGGATATCTCAACCAGCACAAAGAAGCTAAAAGCATAAGGGAACGGCATGATATTTATAATGATTCGCATCATCGGATACTGGCTAATGAAGCATCTTGGCTTCCCCCGTATTCTGCCTATGAACTACACTGTGAGCCTGCTTTATTCCTGCAATTCACGTTGCAGCACCTGCAGGATTTGGAAGAAAAAGGCAGATAACCTAAGTCCTGAGGAGTATGCGAAGATTTTCCGCAGTGTGGGCAGAAGCCCATATTGGATTACATTCAGTGGAGGAGAACCCTTCCTGCGTCGGGACATAGTGGAGGTGGTTACCACCATTTACAAAGTCTCCCGGCCCCGCATTATCAACATCCCTACCAATGGTCTTCTGGTGAGTACGATCGTTGAAAAAGTAGAAGCAATTGCCCGGGCTTGCCCCAAAGCTCAGATCATCATAAATGTATCGATCGACGGCATTGAGGCTCAACACGATGATATCCGCAACGTTCCCGGGAATTACAAGAAAGCTATATCGACCTTCAGTAAACTTAAAGGCCTCAATCTGCCAAATCTACAGGTCGGGATTCACACAGTGATATCCCGCTACAATGTGGAGAACTTCTATTCCATCGCCAACGAACTGATGCGTTGGCAACCGGATAGCTATATCACCGAGATTGCCGAAGAACGGGTGTAACTGGATACCATTGGCTTGGACATCACACCCGGCAAAGTTGCATACAAATCTGCTATAGACTACCTGATCCACCGCATCAAAAACGAGAAATACCGTGGTATGAGTAAGATTACCATGGCATTCCGCATCGAATACTACAATTTCGTAAAGGCTATCATGCGGGATGAAAAACAGATTATTCCCTGTTACTCGGGAATAGCTTCGTGTCAGATATCTCCGGATGGCGATGTCTGGAGCTGTTGCGTGAAAGCAAAGTCTCTGGGCAACCTGCGAGAAGCAAAGTACAAATTTCCCAAAGTGTGGTATGGCCAAAAAGCCAGAAAAGACAGGCTCAGCATCCATCGCAAGGAATGCTGGTGTCCCCTGGCAAATGCCTCTTACACAAATATGTTGATGGATATCCCCACATTGCTGCGGGTAAGCTACCGCAGTTTCATTCATTGGTGGAGTTGATATGATAGCCGTGCAAAGCTTGCGGGACAATCCTCCCAATTCTTTCATAGACAAATACTTCAGCCAGGATGGACGTTTCGGGTGGGTTTTGATGATGTGGCATCCTGAAAAAAGCGAGCAACTGGAAGAAATAGGAGCCGACCTCAAGCTAAACGTCCGTAATTCCGAAGTGAACACTATTAGCAGAGTAGAGGTGGAGAAATGGCTGAAAAGCTTCATCGGCGAGCTTCATTGGAAGATGCATGCCCGGTTACGCCGTTTGAACCTTTCCGAAAAAGGGCTCTCCATTTTCTTTGCTGTCATCTTTGACCACGAGATATTTTACGTCCAGTTTGGCAGGCTTTTCTGCGCTATCTCGGATGGCAAGAAACTGCGTGTATGCGGTACGGATTATCGTCATTACCAGATGCAAAGCCTGGAAAAGCTAAATCTGTTGGGTTTTGCCGATAAAGACATACCCATCAAAGTACAGCGTATCTTTGTCGCCGAAAACAATCGCTTTCTAGTACTCAGCGGGAATCTCTGCAACCAAGTATTTGAGAACCACGGCGATCTCGCAAGCTTGAACCACTATGTTGAGTCCTTTGGCGGTTCTGAAAATCCAATGTGGTTGATCATCGAGGGCAAAGCTCATCTCATTAAGCCCAGACGAAGAAAAATGTCCCGCCTGCAGATCAGTACCTGGGTCATTATTATACTCACAACCATTGCCATCATCTATATGCTTTTTGGTAATCGCTTTCTGGATCAGGTCTTGCACCGTACCAGGATTACCATGAAACGCAATGCGGCTTTGAGATTGGGCCAGATCCCAAACAATCTCACCATGGACACACATAACCTGATTAAATATCTGGATCGCATAGTAAACCTGCCCGCTAGAGACATTGAGCTGGACATCCTTTGGACTTCCACTCTGGATTATCAGGTTACCATAGCCCCAGTCTTTAGTGTGGACAACATTTATCTGGCATCCGAAAATAGTCTGATTGCCTTCAATAAAAAAAGCCGCAAACTCGTTTGGAAAAAGTATTTTGATCATAGGATCAGTTCTGCGTTTTTTACTGAACATACCCTTCTGATATGTCTTGAGGGAGATAAAGCCTTTGGCTTCAAGGAAGATGGCAGTCAAAGCTGGCAACAGGATTTAAACAGCCCCGTCACGGATTTTGGTATATTGGAACCAAGCAGCATCAGCCCCGAGGATGATCCCCGCCTGAATCGTTCCATCACTATTGTGCCTTCGTCCCGCCACATCACAGTCGTGGACGCTCAAAGAGGTGAGAACCTTTCCACTATCTCCTTCAAAGAAGATATCCTCAGTCTTTCTGCTTACGACAATTTTGCCGGTTGTTTCTATGCAATAGTAAATGATGGGCTCATCTGCATTAAGCTCAAGATAGCCAATTAGAGGTAAATCAAGATGCATTCTTTTCCCCACCATACAACCGCCAGATTTGCGTTGATTATACTTATTATGGCTATCTCCAGCTATATCCTGGCTGTGGTGGAGAGTCCCATCAAGACAAGCTTTGCCCGTCTGCAGTATGGTGGGGGGGGAGATTGGTACAACGATCCTGAAGTGCTGCCAAATCTCACCAGATTTGTAAATAAGCATCTTCACTCCAACATACCCATCGACCAAAACATTGTGAAAGCCGACGATACCAAGCTCTTTGACTATCCTTTTGTGTACCTCACCGGTCACGGAAACATCCGTTTCAGCGATATAGAGATAGCAAACCTGAGAAGCTGGATGCTGCGCGGAGGTTTTCTATATGCTGATGATGATTATGGTATGGACAGCGCATTCCGCCGGGAGATTAAACGCGTCTTTCCCGAACGTGAGCTTATTGAACTGGATGCGAGCCATCCCCTTTTCAATTCCTATTTCGATTTTTCTGGTGGATTACCGAAGATTCACGAACACGATGATAATCCACCGCAAGCTTTTGCCATGTTCGACGATTACGGACGCATGATGATGCTTTACACTTATGAAACCAATATCAGCGATGGCTGGGCGGATCCCGATACTCATGGCGATCCCGATGATTTACGGGAAATAGCACTCAGCTTTGGCTTGAACATAATCCACTACATCATGGTAAAGTGACATGAATATCTGCGTGATCTCAGATCTCCATTTCAAATTCACACCTCCCACTGTTGATGATGTGGAAAACAGCCGTATAGTGCTGGATTTTCTGGATCAAGCCCAGGGTAAATACGATTTATTGGTATTAAACGGAGATGTCTTTGACCTTTGGTACGATTGGAAGTACTGCATCATCAAACAGTATTTTCCGATATTGGTAAAGCTTTACGAACTCTCCTGCTCCGGTTGCCGCATAGTTCAGATTAGCGGAAATCACGATTTTTGGTTTGCCGATTTTCTGCCTGAGTATCTGAATGTGGAATTGGTGGATGAATCATTTTCTTTGGAAAGTGACGGTAAAAAGATCCACATCTGTCATGGTGATACTCATACTGTGAATGATATGCGTTACAAGCTCTTCCGCCGCGTGATCAGATTACCTTTGATGAAGCGGATGTTTGGCTGGCTGCACCCTGATCTTGCCTTGGGATTGGGCAGTAGATTGTCCCGCAGCAGCAGAGCGCGCAAGGATCCCGTCTCCTTGCGGAAACTGAAAAACTTCGGTTTGGAAAGCTACGCAAAAGAGCTGATCCTGCTTAAAAAGGCGGACTATGTGGTGATGGGGCACAGCCACGACCCTCTCTTTAAGGAGATCGATGGCGGATACTACGTAAACAGCGGAGACTGGATCAAACACCACAGTTTTGTGGAGATCATCTCCGGCAAGATAGAACTAAAGCAGTTTAATATGATAAAAGGAGACTAAGCATGACATTTAAGCGAAACTACCTCGCGCTGATCCTGATTCCTGTGATTCTGGTGTTGGGACTCACTATGCTTTATACTCAAAACAGAGATCAAGCAAATGATACCACAAAGGAGACACCTGTGATTGAAACCCCGAAAAACACTCTAAAAGTAAACCTGCAAACATCTTATGGAATGATCGAACTTGAACTGTGGCCGGATATAGCTCCCAAAACGGTTGAAAACTTCGTGAAGCTGGGACGGGAAGGATTCTATACCGGCACATACTTCCACCGCGTGATTCCGGATTTCATGATTCAAGGCGGAGATCCCAATACCAAGGACGATAACCGGATGAACGATGGTCAGGGCGGTCCCGGATACATGTTTGAAGACGAATGTTATGGCGAAGGCGTGGAACTTACCGGCGCCATCACCACTACAGATCAAGCCGAAACGATCTGGACTCAGATTATCGTGCCTCACATGCAAAAGAACCGCACCCCCAATCCCGAATTGGCAGAGATCGTAAAAGCATGTCAGAAAGCTCAAGCATTGGATCCCATCATGGCTCATCCGGTTGAGTACTACAAAGAACTGGGCAGAGTGGAAGAAAAGATCTATACCAAAGTATTGAAAGCATCAGCGGACTACGGCACCATCGCCATGGCAAACAGCGGTCCCAATACCAATGGAAGCCAGTTCTTTATCGTAACCAAAAAGGACGGCACTCCCCGGTTGAACGGTAAACACACTGTATTTGGCAAGGTTATCGGAGGCATGAACATCGTGCATACCATCGAAAACTTGAAGAGAGACAGCCGAGACAATCCTCTGGAAGAAAACCAGGCCTTTATCAACGGAGTAGTATTCCCCAAATAAAGGAAAACATTATGGCTCGAACCAACGAATCTGCCCTGCAACAAGAAATAATGGCATGGATCCGGCAAAACCAATATGTGTACCTGGCAACCTGCGATAAACAACAGCCCAGAGTACGCCCTGTGGTTCTATTCACCATGGAAGACCGCTATTTCTTAGCTACTTTCACAGGAGATTCCAAGGTCGCTCAGATCCAAAGCAACAAACTGGTGGAAGTATGCGTACCTTTGAGTGAAGATGGCCATACCGGCTATATTCGTCTGAAGGGACGCGCTTCGATTGTAAATAATGCAGCGCTCAAGGCAGAAGCTTCAGAGCGCTGCTATTTCTTTGACGAATACTTCAATGGCTATGATGATCCGGATTTCACCCTCATCGAGTTCGATCCGGATTATGCAGAATACCTCCGTCCCGGAGAAACTTACTGTCAAAGCTGCACTCTAAAGCGCTACTGAGTAGATTGGATCAACTGATGATATTTGAATACAAAGACGAACATTTGGGCAGAAACTACATCGTGATCAGCAAAATAAGGGAAGTCACCAAGGCTCTGGGAGAGATTGTGATCACCTTCGACAACGGGGATAAACGCGTTCTAAGTGTGGAAAATCCGGATGCGACCCTTACTAAATTGCTGGATGCCCTTCGCGCTAAGTAGTATATAGTTCCAAGTACTCTGTAGATGAATCCTGGCGCTTTCTCCGGGCATTCCCTGTAGCTTAAGGAGAGATAAAGCTGATATTATCCAGTTATCATCGGGTGCTCACTCGATAATAACAGCTTTATATCCCGATCGGTACGAGTTCATCTACAAGGGGAGATGTCTGAGGCTTTGTAGCATTTGCCTTTCTGAATATAAAAAACCCGAGACTTTGGCCCCAGGTTACAGTATCTGTGAATAATGCTTTATTCGTAGCGGCAGAGATATGCAGTTTGATCTTTTACTTTCAGTTGGAATTTTTGATTGGCTGCCACGATAAAGGTCTCGTTTGGAGTGTATTCTTTCCAATTGCTGGCACCCGGAAGTTTCACAATCAAGGTACCGCTGATAACCGTCATGTATTCGATGGTGGAGGTTCCGAATTCATACTCTCCGATGTCCATCACGCCGATGGTGGAATTGCCCAGACTGTTGTTTAAAGCAATTGACTTTACCTTTCCTTCGAAATACTCATTCGTCTTCAACATTTCTTACTCCTAGTATTCATTCTTATAAATCCAGCTTTTGCATGTGTCCCTTTTAGGTCAAGGGGAAAAACGGGTTGAAAAGGGCTTGGGCTATATGACTAGAAGAACGAGGCGCTGTGCGAGCGCCTCGTAATGTGCGATAACAGAATTTCGAATATTAGAGAAGCATCAGAGTGAAAATCCTACTCTGCCGTGATTTTGAAAAATGCTTTGCTTTCCGCCGGATCCGCCACATAAGACGTTCCGCTGATACTTTTGAAATGAGTGTAATCCATACTTGGATCGTTAGTTTTGTATATGTTATATTTGCGTGCATAAGGGATGGGATTCCAGCTCAGATGCGGAGCGCCGGTAATTGCGTCTTTCACGATCTGAACTTCGGGGGTTGGATAGCTATAATCTGCGTCACCGATCCAGAAATTGTTCAGCATATAATCGTTATCGTCGTTGTTTATCTGTGAACCGGCAAAAAAGGCGATGCGAATATGACCAGTATGTTCTGCCAGAGAAATAGAGATGGTCTCGCCGGCCATTGGGATATTGTTCAGCACATATTCTGAACCAGTGTTATTGTACTCCCTTACAATATCTGCCATTTCCCAGGTGAATCCATCTCCGATCAAGATAGCAAACTGATCGTCTGTAGCGCTGTAATTTGGGGGAGTTCCTTCGGGAGTCTGACCATATCTTAGTATCGCAGCGTCTATCTTCATCACATAGTTTTCTGAGGGGATGTTGAACATCGGTGATACCAAATATCCGCTGACAGACCCCCAGATGTTTATCCTGGCGGCTTTATCGGTTCCGGAATAGTTTAGCCAGTCATCGCTATCCCATTGGCTGCCGTTCAGAGTTCCAAACGTGATGGGATCGCTCAATGTACCAGCGTAGTGAGTCCAACCCACAGGTGGAAAATCCCCGTCGAATGTTTCCAAGTGAGGGTATAGCACTATTGCCGGATCAGCTTCTGTGGTGAACGACCATACCGGGCAGTTGATAGCCGGAGCAATATCGTTTTGCGGTATCACTCTCCAGTAGTACTGAGTATCATAGTTCAGTCTATCAGGCAGTGTGTATCTGGTTTCGCTCACACTCTGGGCGTTGATGATGTTTGAGGGAGGATTGTCTGTGCCAAACCAGAGCATATATCCAGTGGGCATTCCGCCATTGTGTTCCCATTTCAGCATGGTATCGATGGGGACGTCTATGGCCGCGTCTGCGGGTATAATTGCTGTGGCAGGAGGTGGCGGGGCATCGGGAGTGCTCATTAGCCAGATATTAGGGCGATAATCCCGCTTGCGGGTTCCGCTGCTGGTAGAGAAAGAAGTACCGTTCTTGTACACAGCACTATAGAATGAAGTTTCGGTAGTGCGGAAACTTGGTGGGCCGGATACTTTTACTCCATCACGATCTTCCCACAGGATTTCCAGATGCCAACCATTTGCGGGATTAAAGGTATAGGGTGTTTGAAGAGTAATTTCCTGCCAGCCGGGGCCGTTCCAGGATACTGTCCCGTCATATACCAGAGTATGGTATGCGGGGTTTTGGTAATTACCATTTGAATATTGGTCATCGTAGTAAACGCCCATGTAAACCTTCTGGCTGTCGGTTATGTAGTTTGTCTTCTCATTATCCACGTAGAAGGCGATTCTTTCGATAGTCTGTTGTGTGGTGAATCCGGCAGCTTGCAATTCATCTGCTTTGTAGAAGAATTTGCTCCAACCGTAATTCGCATAACCATATAACGGCACTTTGTTTTGAGTGTCGTCATCAGTGCCGATTATATAATCTCCGGCACAGAGGAAGGACAGGCTTAAGGCAAAGCCCAGGATCAGTATAATTGTCTTTTGCATGTTGTCCCCTTATTTGATCATAGTTAGTTTTCGGATCTGAGTAGTTTGATGACTGCTGAAACGGACGTAGTACACTCCACTTGCTACACCCTTTTTATTGTCATCTGTGCCATCCCAAACCACGGTGTGCATGCCTGCGTTCTTATTCTCGTTCATCAGTACTTTTACTTTCTGCCCCTTGATGTTATATATTTCTACGCGTACATCTCCGGGATCAGAAAGAGTGAATGCAATATTTGTAGTAGGATTAAAAGGATTTGGATACACATTGGTGATACCGGCGGATATCACCGGACTGTTGGCATCGCCAATAGCCGAAGTGCTGATATCCCACCAGTTCATCAGGTCTTGAATCCATTCCATGCGGTGATTGGGATTGCTGAGCTGGGAGAAGTCGAAGCTAAAATACAGGGTTCTAAAAGAGGGAGTTTCTACGGCAGTTGCGGCTATTCCGTGATAAAGATAGGCTTGGCCGCCGATAGGTCCGTCTTCAAAAGCATAAATGTATTCTGCGCCGATTTCGGGATAAGGAACTGAGTTATAATAGGGATCACCGGCTGCATCATTGGGGAAGATGCAATCTGGAGAATTCGCATAAACCGGGTATTCCATGTCCACGGTTCCCACAGGAGTACCAGGCAAAGCCAGAATGGTTCCGCTCACATAGGTATAACTGTCTGGACCGCCCAGGCCATTTGTGCCTCCTCCAAAACCAGAAGCCACATAGGATGTGCGGAAATATCCACTCATCAAACGCCTGATGCTGCTGGAATTCGGGTGGGCATGTTGGGAAGAAGCTAAGCCGTCTGAAGCAAACCAGAGATTGCGGGGATCCTGATCTGTGCCGCTATCCAGATAGCTGCTGAGCTGAGTGGCGAAGTAGTGCATTTTCTCATTTGCTGACCCTGTGTTGGCATAAGCTATAATTCCCTGGTATGAATCCGGTATCTCGTAGTTTGAATATTCTTCCCAATTGTAGATATCGTAATCGATGTTCAATTCTGTAAGCAGGTTTTCATATATCGGCAGCTCGATGCGGTTATAATCCTGTGTGCCGCTGTAGGCTATCAGCACCTTTGAATCAGCCGTAGGCAGGACTTTAAAGCTGTAGCATTGGCCGGGGGCTTCTACAGGCAGGGTGGAAGTATTTCCCACGCCATCCGTAGCTTCAAAGTAATAGGATACTGTGCTGCCCAGGGGGATATTCATGATGTTGAAATAGTATTCACTGCCAATCACAGTGTCTGCTTCTACACTTGTCCAGCCTTCGCCGGTATTGTAGTGCATTTCGGCATTGATAGGAGCAGTCATATCTATGATGGTGGCAATCAGTTCCTGATGTTGCATGAAGGTATTGCCTTTGGCTTTGTGAGTTATGATGGGGTCTTGATCATCCTCACCGGAGTAAAAGACGATGGCCAAGCCGTCGTGAAGCAAGTTACCAGCAGGTTCCACACCCATATAGGTGTTGTCTTGCACGATCTCTCGGAGGTATGGAAGACCGCTGTTGGCAGCTCGATTTTGGATGGCAACGGTGGAACTGGCTCCAAAGTCATGCGGAATGCTGGCACCTGTCTGTCCAGTGGCAACAGTGTGATACTGCATCTTGATTTCACCGTTCTCGTGCAAGATTACCTGGAATTTCAAGAGTTCTTCAGCTCCGCTACCAGCGCGGAATCTAAGGTTGTTCCATTGCACCACGGTATAGCGGTTGGGCGCAGTACCAAAAGTTTCAAAAAAGACGTTGCCCACACCTTCATCGGCTTCCAGATCATCCCAATATACGGCAATCAACGCCGGCATCTGAACGTAACCTGGAATGGGATACATATAGTTGAACATGTTGCCGTCACTGTCCCATCCGTCATCTGGGTATTCAGTTTGCCAGTTGTTGGGTGCTAAAAGGATCTCACCATTGATATCGATGTAAGCGGTTGTGAAGTTCTCACCATAAAATGGGAAGCTGAAGCCCAGGGGTACAGCTTCACTGAAGTTATCATCTCCGGAAAAAGAGTTTACACCGAACATAATGGATGAAGCTCCGGTTTCGCTAATCTCAATCCAGTCGTAGTCTGGTCCCAAGGGATCATTGCTGTCCAGATAACGGTAACCAAAGGTGTCCGGACCTCCACTGGTGAAGCGGTAAACAATCGTAGTATAAGCTACAAAGACGTTGTTATCTGGGTTCGAGTCTTCAGTACCGATAGTAAACTCAAAGCGCAATTCTTCTTCATCGGCAGGGATAAAGCTGTTTGACATGCTTAGGATGGCGCTACCGCCGGGACTGAGCTCCATCATATGGCTTAGAGCATCGCTGTGCAGCAATTCATTGGCGGAGGAATAGACCTCCAAATCTACATCAATATAGTCGTTGAAGGCTGTCCATCCGCCATTGCTTACTTCTATTACCGGGATCATGGGGAGGTTCTGGTATTCTATGACACGAGGGGAAATAACCTCAGAGAAGTAAAGATCAACCGCTGGATCTTCCAATACTATCACCTCGAGTGTATCTATGGCGATCAAACCGGTATAACCGTCGTTCAGAGTGAATACCAACGCTTCGTTGCCCACAAAATCGTTTGAACTTAAGTGTACGTTCAAACCGGAGATTGTTACGTCTATATTGTCGCTGGGTTCAGAACTCAAGCTTACCATGCTGATGTCTGAGCATGTTATGTAATCACTGAAATCCATTGTGAGGGAGTCACTGAGAAACATCGATACGGATTCCGGAAGATTCAACTCCGGATCTATGGCGATTTCCTGACCTATCCTTACATCGTCCAAGAGGATACCATAGGTGCTGCATTCCCAGAAGAAACCAATGTAGATATTCATTCCAATATAGCTACTCAAGGATACTTCTGCGTATTCATAGGAATTGCCCAGATCATTCAAATTCAGGAGCAGTGTGCTCATGGCACCAGGCTGGGCCAGAGTGGTGGATACATATACCTTCAGGTCCTCTGTTCCATACCAGGCGCGTGTGTAAAACTCGAGATTGTCGCCCGCATTAACGCTAATCTGGGGAGTAATCAGCCAGTCAGCGTTCTGGTTGGGCAGATAGTTGTCCACAAAAGCAGCGCGGCTGCCTGTGTGTGCGTTGGCGTGTTCAAAATTTCTCCATGTCAAACCGTCGCCGTCGTCAAACACGCTCCAGCCTTGAGGAAGAGTAGTAATCCCTTCGAAGCCTTCATCTATGTGCCATTGCGCCATCAGGATGGTGGAACACATTAGAATCAGGATAGTTCCTATAATAGCTTTCATCTTTATACCTCTCGTTAGTTGAAACTCAGTTGGGGTTGTTCAATTTGAACGAACCATTCATTTATGCCGGCCACATCTCCTCCAAGGGGACGATTGTCACCCCAATAAAAGGAGAGAAGCCCACGGGATTTCTGTTTGTAGGAGTTGTCGATATTGGCCAAAGATATGTTGGGATTGGTGCCAAGGCAGATCAGCGCTACTTTCCTGCCGTCAATTCCTCCGCTGATAATCGCTTTACCCAGCAGCTCTTCATTACTTGCAGCAGAATAGGTCTTGATCTCGTTGTTCTTGATCTGAAGCAGGGGTTTATCGATCTTCTCACCGAAGGCATAGGCTACATCACCACGGATCTCGCCGTTCATGGACATGGGTTGAGGTACCATCAACACCTCTCCTCCGGGATAATTGATTACTGGACATTGATACTTACTGTTTGTGAAAGAACCGGTTTCCGCATATACTCCTTTCAACAAGAATCGCAATGAAGAATCGTTGCCCTTCACATCCAGATATTGGCATCCAGAAAGCTTTTCACACATCTGGATGGTGTTCCTGCTCAAGCTCTCGTAATCTATGTCGAGCGCTTTCCAAAACTGCAGTTCGCTTTCGATCGCTTTATCCGATAGAGTGTCGTTCAATAAGCCCGGCATCATCGCTACTCTGATCTTCTTCTGTTGGATTATCTGAGTGCTTTTGCTGAAGTGAGATTGCCGTAGTTTTTGCTTTTCTGGGTTCGACAGGGGGATGTATCTGGTTTCGCCGTTTAGATTCAGATAGGCGTCGCTGCTGCGAAGTAAGCGGTTGAAATTATCGTAATCCGCATTGAAGGCAGGTAAACTGTAGTTTTCGTATTTATTGCGAATCATCTCTTCATCCTGATATAGCAGGGAACAGCGGATGCTCAATCTACCGGCTTCTGCCAGTATCTTCTCAACTAATGGGAAGTTGAACTTTCCCGTAACGATTAGTAGCTTTTGGCGCGGTTTGAGCTTCAGGGATTCCTGTAATATGCGGGATGCGATCAGTGAAAGGGGGAGCTTGTATTCACTCTCCAGGATGCTTTGAATTACACTGCGGCCGTTGATGGTGCCGTCACTCAAATGCTCGCCCAAAGCAAAGTCCAATATATAGTTCTTTGCCGTAGCCCTGTAATATACCTCTTTTCCGTTATCTACCATATCATCAACAATCTGGATAAATCCCTCATCCAATAGCTTGGTGAGATTGTAATGAACTTTCTGTTTACTGACCCCGAATGCTGTGGCCAATTGCTGACAGGTGGCAGCAGAAGCAATGAGAGCGCGGATCATACTGAATTTGAGGTCATTGGCCAACTCCATCACCTGTGAGTGTCGAGAAACAATTTGAATGTTTTTGATTAAAGTCACTGAAAACTCCTATATGCGTAATTCAATAAATACGCTGTTCATGGTACTGTAACTATACTGTATATGATGCTTTTAAGCATGCATATCCGAGATTACGAACTATGCTGAAGTTGTCAAGAACTTTTTGACTAAATTTACGTGATGTCCGGTAAATGGTCTTCTGAACGTACCCGTAAAGCTGATCCATTGAATCCTGATGGGGATCAAGACTATTATTGAAAACGGAAGTGAGGATTTGAAAGCAGAGTGTCTCGAAGAATCAACAAAATGCATCCAGGAAGTGGACATGAAAGACCTGAAAGTTCCGCATGACTTTAACTACGAAATGACCGGTAGCGTTGAAGTGATGTCCTCTACAAACGACTTTGTGACAGTGCTTGGAAGCGGTGTATTCTGGAACACTCAACCGGAACAAATCCATGGTGAACCTGTCCCGATCAGTTTTGAGCTAACATTGATAGAGTCAATCGATCAGAGTACCTTGCCTATCTGGGGATTTTGGAATCCCTATCTGATGGTGAACCGGGTATTAGGGCACGAGA
>Ga0172377_10003381_pt1 | contig 16382 bp, 12 predicted proteins | sample Pumphouse3metaG_FD_119749 | JGI IMG/M metagenome (GOLD analysis project Ga0172377, IMG submission 119749) | Leachate microbial communities from a municipal landfill in Southern Ontario, Canada - Pumphouse #3 metaG | ecosystem: Engineered > Solid waste > Landfill > Unclassified | place: Canada...
ACGTAGTAGCTATTCGCCATCGACGGGTTCCGGAGCGTCTTGCCCTCCGAGTTGCAGTCGAGGATGCCCGCGCAGGGAAGCGCGAACGGGAGGAACTTCTTCCAGGGCCTGCCCATCGCGTCCCGCTGCGAGGACGTGATCAGCAGCTGCCTGTCGCCGTCGTAGGCGCGGGTCTCGAGCTCCTCGTGCTGCGTCGTCGTGAACCGCACCGCGTATGTCGCGGGGGCGGCGCGCGTCCCCGGAACGAGCTCCGCGTCGTCGACGTCCGCACCGCCCGAAAGCGAAACGGAATACGTCCCGGAGGCGGCGAACTGCGTTTTAGCGAAAGCGAGCGTGTCTTGCCTCCAGGAGGAAGACGCGGCGAGCGTGCGGACGCTCCCGGCGAGGGACACCGCGAGCGCCGCGCCCTTGTGCCACAGGAGGAGCACGGCGCCGCTGTCCGCGAGGATGCCCCGGACGGACGGCGGGAGCGCCTGGGAGACGGAGCCGCCGGCGGAAAGTCTCAAATAACGCGAGCCCTGCGGCGCGGGGCCGCGCACGCTGTGCACGGAATCCGCAGTCACGGTCCAGCCGAGTAGGGACGGGTTCTCGAAGTCGCCCCCGGAGAGAAGCTGACCTCCCGAATAGGCCACCGCGTCCGTGCGGTTCGGGTTCTGAGCGCCTCCGGCAGCGGGGCGGGACTGCCGGATCACGACGGTCGTATCACCCGCGGAGTTCACCTCCACCGCGTAGGAAGGAGCGGAAGGATCTGCCTTGCCGTAGAGCACGGCGCCACGCGCATCCGTGACAGTGACCCTGTCCGTCACGACCTTGTTATACCAGTGAAGGCTGCCCGGGAAAGCCGACCAGTCATCGGAAACATCCCAGCTGTAATAGGCGCGCGAGGAATCGTCCGATGCGCAGTCGAGGAGGCACTGGTCATACAGCTTGAACGCGAGGGCCGTCGATGACTTCGCGGGAATGCCGCCCTCAAGCCTGAACGTGTAGACATGCCTGTCGCCCGAACTCAGGCGGGTCACTGTCAGGCCGTCGCCAAGCCGCATCGAACCCGCCACGGACAGAGTGTCCTTGCCGTAAACGAACACCGGCACGCGGCCGGCCGGGTGCGTCACGTAGAAGTCAACGTACGCCGGTCCCGCAAGCGACGAATCGCCCGCGTTGTTCACCTCGAGCGAAACGTCGGCGACACCTTTATTGATGAGCAAAAAACCGCCCTTCACCATTTCCTTGACGGACAGCTTCAGCTCCTTCTCCCTGTAGCCGTCGCACGTCCACGCCTCCGTGCCGTAGACGAGGTTCCCGCGGGCATCGAAGAGCGCCATCCGCGGATCCTCCGCGAGGGAAGAGGACGGAAGCCAGCTCGCGAAGGCCTCCTTGTCCAGGGCCCCGTAGCCCGCCGAATGGAGCCTGCCGATCGCGGCACCCGAGGATCCGCCCGCAGGCGCGGAAGCGGAAGCCCCGAACGCGAACGTGAGCGCATATTCGTCCGCTCCGCAGCGCTCCGTGTAGACCGAGTCAAAGCTTGCTTCCGCATAGTCCACATTGTAGACGACGCTGTCCGGCGCCGTGCAGGAATCCGTCGCGTTGTAGTAGAAGCGCATCCTGTAGCCGCCGAGGCCCGCGGCGGAGCTTCCCTTGTTCACCACGTCCGCACGCAAGGCCACCGCGTTCGACGTCGCCGCGTCGCCGTCATAGAAGCGCACGGCGAGGTCGCGGAACGCACTGAAGCCCGAGCTCGAAGACCGGGCGGAGGAGGAACTGGACGCCCCGGAAGAACTGGAATGCACGGAGCCCGACGAAGAGGAACCCGGCACTGCCGAAGAACTCGACGCGCCAGAAGAACTGGACGAAGGCGCCGCCGTCTGGCAGTCCCCCGCCCAGGCCGGGGCGCTGCCCCAGAGAAGCGTGCCGTCGCCGTTGTAAAGCGTCACGTCCGGGTCGTAGCGGCGGCGGCGCAGGGTGTCGCCGACGAACGGGAGCATCGAATAGTCGTCAAGTTTGTTCATCCTGACCGTGGTGCCGTAGACTAGCCCGTACTTGTTGTCGAAGAACGAATAACCGCCCCAGATCGTGTCCTTCCCGGCATAGGTATAGCGGATGCGGTAATGGTCATTGCCGCAGTCCGTGTACGTCGGCGTAAAGCCACCGTTGCTGTACCAGGCATTCGGGTGGATCGTCGCGGCTTCCGCCTTGGTGCCGTACCAGTCGTAGTAATAATTCTCTAGCACGATGTCCGAGCCGGAGAAGTTCACGATGCCCGTGGCGACGTCCAGCTGGTATTTCAGGAACCACGTCTCGTCGCCCGCGAGCACGGCGAGGCTCTTGCCGGAAGCCGACGGATGCGCCGAGACAGGAAGCACCACCACGATGCGCGAGACCGTGTCCGAGGCCCCCAGCTTGTCCGTGGCGACCAGATTGTAATGATACGTCCCCGGAGTCTCGAGCTGTTTTTGACGGACTTCCTGATACGAAGAGCGCACATAATAGAGGCTCTTATTGTTCGGGTGAGGCCAGTCCGAAAGTTCGAGATAATTCGCGGGCGTCCCCACCTCGAACCATGTCGCCGTGCTCCCCGAATAATCCATCGAAAGAGTGACGCTGTCACCCTCCGCATCCGTTATGGCAGGGAACGCCACGTAGTCTTCCCCTGTATAGATAGTGTCCGCCGGCGTGTCGAACGTCACCACGGGAGCGGTGTTCAAATCCGCGGATGTGCAGAAATGATACGTCGTGTCTCTTCCCGTACTTGTGAGAAAATCCCCGTTTTCCAAGGAAAGGAGCGGACAGGATGCATCCGCCGCCCATTCCGGGGCTTCTCCGGACACAAGGGAGTCCCCCGCATAAAAGGTGATGTGATCGTTTATCCGGGGATGACGGAGGCGCGCCAGGGATTCGTAGTAGGCGCTGTCCATCGGATCCGACCAGTCCTTCGTACCCGCCTCGTGATACGTATTGTAGTAGGGGGAAGTGGACAAAATTTTGTCCGAAATGTACACAGTAGGCTCACCCAGATGTTCGACATCCTTCTGCTGATACGAGTCTGCACCCCCGTTCCCATCCAAGTCACGGGGAAATAGCGCCCGGAGGCAATAGTGGATGATTTCCTGAAACGGTGCCGCATGATATAGCGGCGACTTCCGCAGTCCCGGATCTCGAGGCAGATGTCGGATGCATCGGGAGTCCACCAGATATCGAACATGGGCTCCCTGGTCAGGGAATTCATCGTCAAGTAGTAATCGTAATGCGAACCGGCGGGAACCCTAAAATCCGATCCCGTGGCGTTCCTGAACTGCGTCCGCAGTTCCACTTGACGGTCATAGCTAGCCGCCGCATCCCAGCTGTACGCCCAGATGCCTCCCGCCCTTGTGGACGCGAGGACTGAGAACGAAAACGTTTTCTGCACGCAGTCATTGTCGTCGCAGGCCTTCACCGTTCCGCTGAACGAACCGGTAGATTCCGGCGTGCCGGAAAGTTCCGCCCAATACGTTTGATGCGCCTCCCAGTACCAAGCCGATGTTTTCGCCTGACTAGCAGAAAGCCACGAAGGCCCCGTCACGCTGAACGTATAGCTTCCAGAGTGAATTCCCGTCATCCGGAGTGGGATAACCACTTCTCCTTCACCCAGATAGAAGCGACCGGGAGCGGAGAGGACTTCCATGTCAAAGCTCGCGGCAAGCGCGGACAGGGCAGGCACAAGGACAAGCAAAAGAATTGTGCAGAGACGTTTCATACTATTCCTCCTCCGCAGCCTTAACAGGTACAACATCAAGGCTGTCGTTCCGGAATTCCCTGTGATGCGACTTGTAGCTCACGCCGTCGTCATCCCGGATCTGCGCAAGCTGCCCGAACGGATCGTATTCGTAATAAGTGGACGTATTGTCCTCCGCGACGGTCTGCACCAGGTCGCCGTAAACGTCATAGACGTACGTCTTCGCCTGTGCCGCGTCGGGATAGACGCGCAGGTAATTCAGCACGTCGCCGGAAGACAGGGTGATCCTAAAATCGCCGGACGCGACGAACGCGTCCCGTTCCGTGCTCCATTCCCCATTATGTTTCCAACGGTACTCGGCGATCCGCTGAGTACCCGCCGGGGTACACGTCACGGTCACTGTCCCGGTCGCAACGATGCCTCCGGAATGGATGTCAACGTTGTACGCAGAGCCGCTCACGGAGCAGTTCCCCGCCGCGACGGACTTGCCGTTCGGCACGATCTGGGCCGTTTCGGAAAGCTTCGCCGGGAAGAAGAGACCCGTCTGGTAAAGGCCGTCACTGGAATACTGTGTCGAAAGTATCCGGCCCCACGCATCCTCCGTCTCGCGCACCCTGAAGTGCTTATCCACGGAGCGGATGTGCGTGCCGTCAAACGAAGTCAGGTCGGGCAGGGTCACCGCCGCATTCTGATAAACCGAAAGCGCGGAAAGCACGTCCGTGCCGCTGATCATCTCCCGCGGGTCATCCTTGCTCTTGTAAGTGCCCCATGCCACTATAGGCGCGACATTCCGGGAATACACGGAATCCGGCACAAAGCGGAACGGGCTTACGCTGAAGCTCCGGAGGCTGTCCTTGACGGCGATGGAATTCCACGGAGCGGACGAAGGCGTCGTCCCCGAATAAAGCTCGTCGAGGAAATTCTGCGAAAGCATATTCCGGCGGAACATCTCATTCGCAAGCGCAGTATCGCCCGAAAGCATATAATGCGGCGTCTTCTGCGTCAGCTTGCGCATCTCGCCCGCAGGGGCCGGGGTTTTCGCAAGCGTCGCCGTCGGAGAGCCCGTAAGAGGGTCAAACCGGTGGTTCTCCAAAGACGACCGGCCCCATAGACCCGGAGACCCGCCCGCAGCCTGATTCTCATGACCCGTATACGTCACGGAGCCTACCTGGAAAGCCGGGTAGCGTATATAGGTGAACGACTTCGAATCCTTTTTGCCATTCCGCTCAAAAAGCGGGGAATACTGTTCCTTACAGGCATCATCCTTCCCTTTTCCGCTATTTGAACATTGCAGAACTCTGTCATAATGCCACCGCTCCACCTGGCGCCCCACCTTGCGGCGCACGCTCTCCGACGACGCTCCCGTGTTATCAACGCCGTCCAAGACGTCCGGGACGACTGTAGAATATATGGAACTATCCACTTTAATAGGAATGGCGTTGTCTCCATTGCCCCGGTAGAACGCCGTCCTGTAATTCAGCCCGAGGAAGGCCGTCAGGTCGTGATAGGTGACTGACCGTTCATAATCCGCCGCCGTATCCTGGGCTTTTCCATCTTTCACTACCGCCATCAGGCGGACCGCTTCCGGAGCGTATTCCACCTTGCGGTACAGAATCGGATAAAAGCCCTCTTTTTGGGAACGATGCCAGGATGGATGCAAGGACACTTTATTGTTTTTGATGTCCCAAAGCACGGATACCGCCATTTCATTGAAGTCCGTGAGTCCGGTATCAAAAGCTAGCGTATCGTAAGCAGCGTCAAAATCAGTTCTGTATTTAGAAGCAATGACAAGATAGCGTATTTTCTTTATGTTCTGCGCATAAAATACGACAGGGACAGTTTCGTCCTCGTGGATTACGACGCTGCGCGCCGGACCGATCTGAGTCATCAAAGAATCGTATAAAATAAAGTCCACGAGGTAGCCCCGATAACCATGTTCATCATCATCCACATGACCGCCCCAGCGCAGCAGACGCGCGTTCACCTTCATAAATGGAACGAGTTCCGCCCGCGTCACCGGATCCACAAATTCCGCAGGTACGCCAGTTTCCGGCGTTATATAATTGAACTCCGTACGCCCGTTCAGCGTACCGCCGTCCGAATCGGTATTCCGAACCGTCACCTTGGGGTAAGTGATCCGAGGCCCCGGCACGTAAAAGAGGTCGTCGTCATCAAAGCCGACGATTCTCGACTTCGGGCGCATATCGACATCAGGCAAAGCATAGGAAATCTTGCTTGCATAAAAACGGTTCCCTAATACGGTATTGTATGCGGAATCCGGCAGCTGCGCAAGTTCGCCCACGCCATATTCATATTCCGTCTGCGCCGTGCGGTCAATGTCATACCGGGTCAGACGAGTCACACGCAAATCGCCGCCCTTCATCTGCGGAACCGTACTTGCTTTCCATAGGAAGCCCATGCGCGAACCGCCGTTTTCAAGATGCCAGCTTCTGTCATTTATCTTATCCGCGGCTCGCTGAGTCGCATCATGAACTTCGTCCCAATTTCTATCCAGGATGAGAAGTTTCCGCGATCCGTCATCCGATGAAAGTTTGCCCACATAATGCCCGTCGCCGAACACGGCGATGCTCCGCGTGCGCGGGCAAAGCCCCATGCCGAATATGCCGCACCGGACTTCGGTCCGCATATTGGCCTTCAAGTTATAAAACAAATTCTGACCCGAAGTTTTGCCGATACCCAGAGAATCCAAGTATTCGAAGCCCGTACCGGTATAGCCTGCCGGGCGCAACGTATCCCAGCGAGCGACCTGAGGGCCAAGGCATTGTTCACGCCAGTAAAGTTTCCGGACTTCGATGCAGAGCTTATCAGAAATGTAACCCGGCACGTCGTAAGACTTATCCCTGAAATACGACACGGAATCGTCAGACACCATATTCGAATAATCGCCGCAAGTACCATATCCGATGACATTCACGAACTTCGTCTCGTCTCCGTAATCTTCCCCGTCGCCATAGACATCCCGCTAATATTCCACGGTCAGGACGCCGCCCGCCGGGTCCGTCACTTTATTCAAGCTCCAGGCTGCAGCGCTATAATCCGCAGTCTTCTGCGTCGTCTTGTGGTTTTCCGCATTCGCATAATAATCCCAGGAGCCCCATTCATCTACCGCATTAGAGGTCGCCATTATGCTAGCATCAATATCCGTAATATTTTCGTAATAAGCATCAGGGAACTGAACGACGTCTGTCGTATCCCCTGAAGAATCCACATAAGAGGACAGTCCCTGCGAAAGGCTAATCCATCCATCCTTGGTGCTTACACGGGTCGAAGATTCCGATGGCGAATTGTAAGAGAAGAGGAAGGGAGGAAGACTTGCGCAGCGCCCGTTCCTGCAACCGGTCTCCGTAACTGACTTAAGAGTGAGTTTGCCATACAAATACCTAGATGCCGTATCACTTGCGCAGATGCCCACCCCGGCAGAATCCGGGGAATCCAAAATGTCCGCAGTCGTATCCGGATAACGCCCGGTGCAATAAGAATTCAAGGTCTTGGGTTGCAAGGAATAGTCATAGCCGAAGGTAAACTTGCGATAAGGCTCTGAATCCGCCTTATTATAAAAGTCGATTTCCTTAAGGTAGCGCATCCTGTTTTCTGCGAAATTCAAGGAATCGCTAGCCCATATCAAATCGCCCCAATTCACGTAAGGCGCCGTCCGATAATTTCCATTTTCACCGAAGACGAGAACGGAATCGTCCATAGAATAATTTTTTGCATCCCACTCAGTATCAAAATACATATAGGCAGAATACGATGTTCGAGATGCCGCAGAAACCCTTATTTTATAAAGGCCGTAACGGGATTCATCCCCAGTTGTTTTTTGCATGACGTCAGCAGAATCCACCACATTAAGCACAAGCATACTATTCCCGTAAATTTTATGGGCAGATAAATTTTTAATATCGGCTGACGAATCCATTCCCATTACCCGGATAATACGCGAACGCTTCAAAGCACTCAAAATTTTGTCAGGCAATTGCGAATTGACATAAAGCCATTCCGGAGTCAAGCGGATACTTTTCATATAAAACTTTGTATAGGGCGAAATATAATTTTCACTCACTCCGCCGTACGACGTCCCTTTCATACCTACGGAGGCCTGTACGAATATCGGAAGTTCTCCTGTTTTCATTTTCGCAGATATATCCCATCCCTTACCATCTACACGTTCTTCTTTCGCGGAATCATTGAGTACAAACACGGCCCTGTGCGTCGCTGTTTCAATGGATTTAAGATAAACATATTCTTTTACGCCCGCAGAAGCCTGATACATACGGGAATCGCAACCCTTCGGCGTGTATCCGTTCCTAGATTCGCGGAAATTCGGCATATCTTCAGGTTGCAATCCGGGGCGCGCATAAGGCGTGCGCCAGCGATAGATCTGCGGTTCCGTATAATGGAACATAACGTTGTAACCCACGTTATTTTCAATGGAATCGCTCAATTTTACAAAATCCGCGCCACGGATCTCCGTCAAAAGCCATTGCGTCGCATAGGGGTTCATATTCACTTGATAGGAATAAAAATAGTCGTCACTTTTGCCATCTTTGTCCGTAGTGCAATTTTCCTTAAGAGTCCCGGCCGGAGCTACTAAGTTTTTTAAAGTCTTCAACTGCTCCGTCACCAAAAAGCGTTTACCTATCCATATATCCAGTTCAGCAAGGCCTTTCAATAAATTCTTAATGAAATTGGCAGATTTATTTCCCGCCTTATCAACAAATACAGGCGCACCTTTTTCCTGATTGATGGAGTAATCAACCCTAAAATAGGACCGGACCGGCTGTTCAAAGTAATATTTCGTGCCATCCGAACTGGTCACTACAAAACCTTTCAATTTTCCCACCGGGCTGTCATCTTCAAAAACGGGCTCCACCTTGCGCGAGCCGTAGAGCGCATACTGATACCCGTTAATTTCCCTGCGAAGCAACCGGGACGAAACAGATTTCTTTGAAAGCTCCCTATCTTCGCCGAGCGTGTCACTTTCAAAATAGCCGCCGGATTCCCCGGCAAACAAAAACGTCATTCCAGTCCGCACCGCGCCCTGAGTCTCCTTATCCTTGCGATATACAAGTCGGTTTCCTTCGTTCCGGAATAACGTTGCATACAGGGCATAGGGGGAACAGCTATCCGAATGGACGCAGTAATCATAAGACGGATATTCACTCGTCTGCACAGTATCGTTCTTCAATGCAAATTCATTGACGTACGGCCAGCCATCGGCGCTATCGACAAGCATCGTATTATACGACTCAATTGTATTCTCCGCCGTTTTCTCATCGCTCACCTTCTGATAAAGCTGATGCTCTTCACGGGCGAACGGACGGAATGTGCCCGAAGCTCCTTCCGAAGACACGCTGTACATATCATAAGCGGGTTCCAATTCTTCATTGCCCAAAGCCTCCAAAGTCCGCCCCTTCATCGCCCATTTCCAAGGAATTGCCGAGTTAGCCTTATAACTTCCGGCAGAAGCATAAGGCAGTTCCGCAATCTCGTTCGCACCGTCCGCGACGATTGCCGGGCCCGCCTGGTAGATATATCCATAAACATAATCGGATGTCGCCGAACGGGATCCATATTCATGTAACGCCTGACTGAAGCCCAATGAGAACACACCGATGTTCGTCGGAATGACTATCGCAAAACCAACCGAAGACGTATTCCATTTCCCGTTGTTCGACATAGAATTAGAAACAGAAAGAGATCCTCCGTTTGCAGCAACGGCATTTCCTTCCGGGTCTGCAGTACCATTTATCACGCCGACCCGAACCCCCGAGGAACTGACATTCACTCCCACACGGGTAAATGCCGTTGTCGTATTCCCATGAGCATCAGTCGAATTCCCCGTAGCTTCGGTAACAGCAAAGCCGACGTCATGGGACACGTTCTGACCCGGCGTGTATTGAATTCCCGCAGAAACCGCAACACCATTTCCAACCGAAGTCCCAGCAGATATTGTAGGCTTTCCGTCCGTTGTCGAAAACATAGCGCTCGCATTCAACCCGCCATAGTTTCCTCCGATGGATGCAGATACCCCAATTTCTTCTGTACCAACCGTAAAGCCAACTTTGGCAACACCCGCTATTTGAGGACCGACTGTCGCCGAAAAGCCTACCCCGCCCTGACTTGTAATTTGCATTCCCGCACTAAACGCGCCAATGCTATAACCAAAATCCAAAGCCCATGTCTGCATTGCCATGTATTGATAAATGAATCCCAGCGTTCCCCCATGGAACTGATCATCGGGAACCCCGCGCACATCGCGGTTAATGACTCCCGGGTTCAAAAGCCAACCGAGCCCGACCCAGGTCGCCTCCTGCTGCGGAGAGATTCCCGCATGGTACGCGACGCTCAGCGGATAATTTCCGTACGGCCCCGGAAGTTCGCCTAATGGCAACGAATAAGCAAAATCCCCCGTCTGCATACTGACGAGGTCCGGCATGTCCGCAGGTTCGAACTGCATGTAATCCGGCTGCGAAGGCCCGCCCTCGAGCGCATTCGCAAGGCAAGAAAGAAATAATAGCGACAAAAGGAAACGGAGCATCAGCGGTTCTCCTCCACCCGAATACGGGAACAATCCTTCAAATGGAAGCGCAAGTGACCGCTTCCTTGTCCAAAATCAAAAGCATTCAGCTCCGCGCCGATTACCCTGTGCGGAAAAGCGAATATGTACGCATCGGTATTCCCCGTTTCAAAAACGGGAGCCTTACGCTCCGCCACCGGGCGAAGCGTATCCCCGCCGGAAAGCAGAAAAACGTCCCCATGCAAGACGCCGGTTCTTGCGGACGTCCATAGCAGCACGCGGAATCCGGAATCCGGTTCATAAGCCCATTTCAAACGTTCATAGTCCGATGACGCCGGCAATGCAGAAAACACAACGCCGCCGCGGGAGGCTTCCGTCTTACAGTGCTTTTCGTAATATGCCACGAACTCTTTCTCCGGAATGCGTCCGGAGCATCCAAGCAAAGTAAATCCCAGCGCTACCGCAGAAATGCGGCAGAAAAGCTCCCCGCGCCTCATCTTAGCGGAACCGTTCGTTTAAATAATGGGAAAATTCCGCCGTAAGGTCAGCCCTGGAGCCATCCCCGTAAACGATGCTACCATTACTTGATGCGAAAATGACATCGATTCCCCTGTCCGCAGCGAAATCCGCCAAGGCCGCATTGATTTTCTGATACACAACCTGCAATTTTTCCAGACGGAGACGCTGCATTTTATTGGCTCGCGCCTGTTCAAAGCGCCCGGCCTCCTCCATGCGGCGCACCTGTTCTTTTTTCAGTTCCGTTTTCCGGGCAAGCGGGGCCGCGTCATATTCGGCCGCCATGCGCATCTCAAACGCGGCAAGGGAATCCCCGATGACCGCGGAATCCGCGCGCCAGCGCTCATTCTCCTTCTGCAGTTCCTGCATCACCTTCTGCGATTCCACGAACGAATCCATCAATTTTTCCGTGTTCACGAATCCGTAACGGACGCGGTTATGCTCCGATACAGCGAAAATCGATAATCCGGCAAAAGAGAACAAAAGCGAGCAAATCAACAGCGCCGCCCATTTTTTATTCATTCTTCACTCCCACGAAACGCAGTAAATCATCAGTCTTATCCGCACGGGTTCCCGTGCCGAAAACAACGGTATTGCCCGATGAACCAAAGAGAACCGGAATTCCCTCCCTTTTTGAGAAAAGGGCTGCCATTACATTAAAGGAATCCGAAGCTGAAGCGACGAGGGCTTTCGTTTCCCGCGCGACGGAATCCGTCATCTCATGGCGCAGCACGTTAGACTCGAGGTTTATGAGTTCCATTTCCGGAAGCCCGCGATGATGCGACGCGGAATCCATCAACTTCGCAAGCGAGTCATCATAGACTTTCAGCTTGATCCTGATGTTGGCATCCCGCCGGGCGATCACCTGATTCGCGGAAAGCAGCGGCGCGAATTTACCAAGGGCCCTGGAACTGTCGATGAAATACGGTCCCGGGACATTCCGATGCAAAGAAATCACGGAAAGCGCAAATACAGCAAGCCCCAGAACAAACGATATAAAAATGCCTACCCGCAAACTAAGCTCCTATAAAAATTCCTAGAGCAGGATTTAATTTATTTTTCCCCATAAACATCTAATTTTTAAAAAAATTACTCCTTGCTTTATATTTAAACAGCCTCTCTTTTACTATTATTTTCGGAGATGCAAGTTTCCTTTCTGCGCACATTAAAAGTAAAAAGCGGAATTCTGAGCGGGAACTCTTGGTGGTGCCTCGAGCGCAGTTCCGATGCATCCCGCATTTCGCAGTGGGTGCACATCAACGGACGCGCATCGCGGATAGGCGCATTTTCCGGATCGCTGCTACAGTGCAAGGTTTATCAATGCGCGCACTGCGGCGGCGAAGACGGGGTCCTATTCCTCGATGACTCGGTCCCGCCCCGTCTGCTCGCCGCGGACGGAGACTCGCCATTCGCCGGGGATGACGGCGGAGCCACTTACATTCCAGGGTTCCAGACAGCGGATTTCCGCACGGTCCGGCCGGAAGGCCGCACCTTTTCCGTTACACTCGCCACCAAGGCCGCGGAAGCCTCCGCAGCAGAAGCGGAGCAAGCCGGGTTCCGCATCCTTGCGCAGTGCCCCGCCGTGATATTCCAGACGGAAGCGCTGCCCGTTCACCCGGAAAATCCGGCGGAAATATTTCTGTCCATCTACGCGGACCATTCCGACTGCTGGCTCTTCTCCGCAGGGAATCTCCTCGCATTTCACCGCATAGCCGCATGCGACGGGGAACGGCTTTCGTCCCTTGTCAAGAAGGATTTCCAGAAGCGACACGCACTCCCCGATTCACCGAAAATTCAGTATAAAGCATACGAAACTCCGGAGCCCGGCCTCGCCAAATTCCTTGAAGCTTCAGGCGCGGCATCCTTTGAGCCGAGCGGCGACCCCGCCGCTTATGCGGCAGAAGACGCCTGGATGTTCCATACGGACGCACTGCCCTCAGTCTGCCCTTCGCCTTCCGGACAAGCACTTTCCCGTTTACGCGAAGCGGCGCTTTTCCGCAAAACAGCTAGGCTTTCCGGAGCGGTCATCCTTATCTCCGCACTAGCGCTGGTGCTGCTATCAATATTCGTCATATCATACCGCCTGTACACAAAAAACGATGTCGCTGCAATAGAGACTGCACTTGAAAATCAACGGAAGATCGACGCCCTTTCGATGCAGCTCGCCGGAGAACGGCAGACTGCGGAAGATTTTCTGCGCTACAAAAGTGATGCCGCGGCCTCGATGGTCGCGCTTTCCAGACTGCTGCCCCCGGACGTCTGGCTTACGAACTGGGAACTCACGGACGGCAAACAGACATTGAACGGGTTTGCACTGAGCGAAGCGAGTGTTTCCGCCTTCCTTTCCGCACTTGAAAAATCAGGGACATTCACCGCCGTGCGGCTGCGCACGACAGAAAAGACGACCTGGAACGGAAAGCCCGCAGTCCGCTTCGACCTGGTCACGGAGGTCCCGTGATGAAAACGTTCATCATCCGTCAATGGTTTCGCATACTCGCCTGCGCCACCGCGCTATCGCTGATCCTCGTCCTTTTCGAAGTTTTCGTTCCCGCCATGCACGCCGTGGGTAAGGAATTTACCAGCGCGGTTTCCGAACTGCGCTCTCCCCCGCAGTCGATGGACGCAAAAGCCGCTGATTCACTGATAAAAGGACTGAATATTCTTACAACCGAAACAGAACGCCTCACGAATCAACGGATATCTTCCTCCGGAATTCTGAAGGTGCTTCTAGGAACGGCAAAAAAGAACGGCGTGGAAATACTGGACCTTTCCACGCGGGAAGAAACGGTCAGTTCTCAAAACACGGAATATCCGGTGACATTCAAGGCGCAGGGTTCCTTCCGCGGCTTTCTCGCATTCATCGCGGACCTCGAAAGCGGCTCCCTCTGCGTAAAAGTCTCCTCGCTAAAAATGCAGGCTTCCGAAGGGAAGCTGTCCGCCGGGGTGGAGCTCTCCGTGCTCGTCAGAAGGAGCGCGGAATGAACCGGCTGATCGTGTCACTCGCTGTTCTTGTCCTGCTTTTCTGGAGTCTCTTCGTGTACAGGCTCATCCTCCGGATTCCCGATTCCCGGAATCATCAATCCTCTGAAATTTCCGCATCCCATACGGCTACGGCTCAGGAACTGCTTGCTCTGCTCCACCCGAAGGCGGGGACGTTCAAAGACGTCCGCGATCCATTCCGTGCCCCGGAAGGGCGAAAAGCACAACCTAGGAAAGCGCCGGAACGCACGGAGGACACGGCAGCGCCCGCCGTCAAGGAACACCCGCAGATTTCCCTGGATGCAGTGCTTCCCGGAGACAATCCCGTCGCCATCCTTAAATACCACGGAGAATCCGCAGTCGTAAAGCAGGGGCAGGCGATATGGGGCGTTAACGTCGTTTCTATTGACGCTTCTAAAGTCATCCTGAATTATGAAGGCAGCAACTTTGAACTCCGTCCCTAAGCGGGGAATGACGCTTCCGCTCACGATGGCGGTGCTTCTCATTCTAAGCCTGCTTACAATGGCTTTGTATGAAATGCTCGGGGCGGAACGGCGCGCTTCCGGGCTGCACCTGCGCAAAGCGCAAGCGGAACTTTCCGCACAGAGCGGGCTGGAATACGCTTTGTTCCAAATGGAGCATCAGAGCGCGCCCTGGCGCACGGAATCTCTCCGGCACACGAGCGTGGATCCGGTCGTGAGTTTCGAAATTTCCGTGCAGCAAGACGGTCCCTTTTCAAAAGTTTCGGTGCGCAATCTAGGGCGTGATTCCGGAGTCGCCAAGCTGGAGATGCGCGGCGGTTTCCGTCCCCGGAACATGCCAGCGATAATCTTATTGAACCCATCGGCGACGCTTGCGCTCGTCGGTAACGCAAAAATTCATGGCAGCATCGCCATCAAAACCGGAAACGTGGAATACAGCACGAATTATATGCAGCCTGCCGGGAAAGACGCATCATTCAACGGACCCGTTCTCGGCGCGGACTGGAAATTCTGGGATTCCATTTCCTTCCACACGGATGTTTCAAGGCACATATTCGACGACCTCCCCGAAAAAGGTTTCTGCACATTCGACGCAAAAGACACCCTTCCGCAGAACGTGGAATGCGGGACAGTGACTCTGCGCGGAGACGCCTTTTGCAACAAATGCACGATCAACGCCGGGCGGGTCTTCATCAAGGAAAGGGCGATACTCGACAAGGCGGACGTCAAGGCTAAATTCATTTCACTTTCCGGCACGGGGCAGGCCTCCGGCACGTTTTTCGCGCAGGACACTCTATCCGCAGACCTGAATTCAGTACAAAAGAATACGATACGGTTGTGCGTGCAAGGACGCAAAACAGGAAGCAACGCCTATTCCGGGAGTCTTGAGATAAACAAGCTGAACGCGGAGCAGGCGACGCTCATGTTCTTCGGCGACAACTGGGACGCCTCGCTTCCCGGCATCTCCGCTTACATATCCTCGCAAAGCAAAATTTCCGGGCGGATCATCATTCACGGCACGTTGGATATGCACGGAACGTTGTACGGGGCACTCGTCGCCTGGGATTTTTCCTTCGATGAGTCAGCGACCCGCTGGAACGGATTTTTAAAAGACGCGACCATCACCGCGGATTCCACGCAGGCGGAACTGATTCCCGATGCCATCCGGCTCGGAGGGAGGGCCGGTGCGGAAGCGCTGTAATGGATCCACTTTTGTGGAAGTTCTCATAAGCCTGGCAATACTAGGAACCGCGGGTGTTTTTCTGCTAAATTTTCTGCACAGGAACGCCGTGACGGCGGAAGCGTGGCATTCGGACTACGCAGCCGAACTCAGCCGGGAAGCGCTGCTCTCCGACATCGCGCTCAAAGACTCCACTTACAGACACACCGATGCGAACGGGCTCGCCTGGAATACGCGGATACACCTCTCAAAGGACGGAAATGAAATCTGTCTCAGCGCCGAGACGTCCCGTAGCATCGATAAAGATTCATCGGAAGCACGGATACTGCATCGCTGCTTCTACGGTTATTTCCAATGAGAAGGGCATCCGGATTCACACTGATCGAGCTCCTCGTGACGATGGCACTCGCAGGGATCATGGCGACTTTTGCGCTGAATTTATTTTCATCAGGCCACAAACTGTTTCTCAATTACCGCAGGTTGGATGAAAAGTATTTTGAATACGGCGTACAGAGAGCGCTGGCCGCGCGCATGATCGATGAAAATCCCGGAGTCTGTAACGCCGACGGCTTTTATTCTTTTTCCGGAAGCGATGCCGATTCCCTGCAGGAACATTTCCCTTTCCCTGAAATTCATTGCAGGCCCGCCAGGATCAACGGATTCGTCGTCTATTACCGCGGACTTGCAGATAGCATCGCGCGTTACCCCGTCGGATGGACGTATCTCACAGGAAGATAATACGCGCCGTCTTTTTTTATCGTCAAGATAAATGCCCTAAGCTAAAACTAAAGTGGCATCTAGTAAGCATCATCAGTTTTTATTTCCCGCTCTCCGCATTAGCCTTCTTGAACTTTTCGCGGATGAGGAGCAGGTCGTGCTCGTACGGATCGCGCACAAAGTCATCGAACGCCCACGCGGTCGGGTGAAACTTGCCTTTCGCGTAAGTGAGGATCATATCGAGCCAGAGCCCGCCGCCGG
>Ga0172377_10003383_pt1 | contig 16375 bp, 10 predicted proteins | sample Pumphouse3metaG_FD_119749 | JGI IMG/M metagenome (GOLD analysis project Ga0172377, IMG submission 119749) | Leachate microbial communities from a municipal landfill in Southern Ontario, Canada - Pumphouse #3 metaG | ecosystem: Engineered > Solid waste > Landfill > Unclassified | place: Canada...
GTAATTGTTGGTTTGGCTTCTTTTGGTCAAGCTACCTATGAAACTTCTTATAACGGTGGAATGGGAAGCAATGGCTTAACTTCTGCTCGTCATGATGTGTTTTCAAAAGAATTAGCTAAGAAATATCCTGAAAGCTATGATAATTCTCTTAGTGATGAGGTTGTTTATTGTGGAGGAATGAGTTTAACATCTCCAACTGAAGTGGAAGGAATTGATGCAGGAAAGATGGTTTTATCTCCAACAAGAACTTATGCTCCTATTATTAAAAAGATATTGGAGTCTTATCGTTCTAAGATTAATGGATTGGTTCATTGTAGTGGTGGTGCTCAAACAAAGGTGCTTCACTTTGTTGATGATGTTCATGTTATAAAAGATAATCTATTTCCAATTCCTCCTTTATTTAAGATGATACAAGACCAATCTCATACCTCTTGGCAAGAAATGTATAAGGTCTTTAATATGGGACATAGAATGGAAGTTTATACTGATGAAGAAACTGCAAAAGAAGTGATTTCCATAAGTAAGAGTTTTAATGTAGATGCTCAAATTATAGGTAGGGTAGAAGCCTTTGAAGGAAAGAAAGTAACTATTCGTTCCGAATTTGGTGAATTTATCTACGAATAAAGTTTTATTCTCTCAAATCTTCCAAATATTATATTTAAACTTCTTTTAATTTTTATATGTTGCCAACATATCACCTATATGTTGGCAACATAGTAGTGTTATGTTGGCAACATATTGGAATTATTCCTTGTTTAATTTTATAGCAATAAGGAGATAATACAAAAATACAAGGTTTCATTATATATAATGGTGAGGAAAATAGATATTAGATTCAGTCTTAATTATATGTTATCCCAAAACATTGGAAATGATTTTGATACACAATCCTTATTATCTATTTTTATGTTTGGAAGTTTAAGAGAAGCTATTGCAAATGCCATAGCTATTCTATGATCGTTATAGGTGTTAATTATTATATCTTCACTAACCTGCTTGTAGAAGCCACTAATAATAAATTTATTATCCTCTAAATTTACATTAGCTCCAATTTTCTTCATGCCTTCCAACATAGATTTAATTCTATCGCTTTCCTTCTGTTCTAAACTCCTTATGCCTTTGAAAATTACTTTCTTATTTGAAAATAAAGATGCCATAGCTAAGGATGGAAACATATCTGGAGAGTCTTCTACATCAAATAATATTTCATTTTCCTTTGAAATATGTTGTGCGTTATACTTTATAACCAAGCCTTTGTTTTCAAAACTGGATTGAATCCCGAAATGAGAAAAATGTTTAATTGAAACCGCATCTGCTTGCAAAGAATTGGGAATAAGATTTTTAATAAATAATGTGCCTTCCTTTAGTATACAAAGTTTTTCAAATGCATAACAAGCGCTAGACCAGTCATTTTCAACTTCAGCCCCTTTAAAAAAATATTCTGAACTATTAATAATTAGGTTATTGCCTATTTTATTAATTTTAGCTCCAAAATCTTTCATAAGAGAAATTGTCATTTCAATATAAGGCATAGATACTGTATCGTTATTCAGCTCGATTGACAATCCTTTTTCAATGTATGGTGAAATTAAAAGTAAGGATGAGATAAATTGACTGCTAAGTTTTGAGTCAATCCTTATTGTTTTACCCCCTTTAAGCAATCCTCCTACAATTTGAATTGGAAGTTTTTTCTGATTTTCAATATGTTCTATTTTTGCACCCAATTCTCTTAAACTCTCTAACAAAGGGTTTATTGGTCTTTCCCTCATTTTTGAGTCAGCATCAACTTTCCATATTCCTTCCTTTAGGGCTAAAAGTGCTATTAGGAACCTTGTTACTGTTCCTGCATTATCACAGAAAAGTATTTCCGAATTATATGTATCTATTTTATTTAAAAGAGTTTGCATCAATAATGTGTCGTCGGCTAATGAAAGATTATTGATTTTTTCTTGGCTTTGAGATAAATACTTAATTATCAAAAGCCTATTGCTTATGCTTTTGGAAGAAGGAACTATAAACTCTTGCATAATTAGATATTAAGTATTAAAGCTCTATATCAAAATCATTTATCTTTCTATATAGAGTTCTCTCTGAAATTCCAAGTTCTTTTGCAGCTATGGAACGTTTCCCCTTGGCTCTTTGAAGTGCAGAAATAATCATTTTCTTTTCCATTTCAATCAATGGAATTGGAGATTCATCAACTTCTGAATATTCATTATCGATAATTTCATCTTCATGATCTTCTTTTTCCTGAGTTTGAGTTGGTTGAGAATATATTAAACCTGTGCTTTGAAGGCTTGTTGGAATCAAACGAGGCTCAGAGTTTGAGTCGCTAAGTAGTTGTTTCACAAATTCTTTTAAGCTATCAACTTCTTTTTTCAGCAATTCAATTTGATGTTTGTTGTTTATGATTGTAAGAATTATTTCTTTTTGACTGTAAAGGTTCTCTTCAAAAATACTATTCTCCACAACCATAGGAAGAGAAGAAACAGTTGGGATATATTGTTTTAAGGTATCTAAGGTAACTAATTTTTCCTTTTCAATAATTGAAATCTGTTCTGTAATATTCTTCAATTGACGGATATTTCCCTTCCAACGATAATTAAGAAGATAATGCCTTGCTTCATTTGTTAAGTTAATTACTGGCATATTATACTTTTCTGCCTGCTCAACTGCAAACCTTCTGAAAAGAAGATAGATATCATCCTTTCTTTCTCTTAATGGTGGAACGAATATTGACACCTGGCATAAACGATAGTAGAGGTCTTCCCTAAAACGCCCTTTATTTATTGCATCTAAAAGATTTACATTTGTTGCAGCAACAATTCTAACATCCACTCTAATTGTTTTACTTGAACCAACAGGAAGAAATTCTCCACTTTCCAAAACCCTTAGAAGTTTGGCTTGCATAGACATTGGTAATTCGCCAACTTCATCCAAAAATATTGTTCCCTTATCTGCCTCAGTAAAGTATCCTTTTCTATCTCTATCAGCACTTGTGAAAGCACCTTTCATATGTCCAAAAAGTTCGCTTTCAATTGTTCCTTCAGGAATTGCTCCACAATTTACTGCAATATACTTATTATGTTTCCTTGGACTAAATTGATGAATTATCTTTGAAAAAACTTCCTTTCCAACCCCACTTTCTCCCGTTACAAGAACGCTCATATTTGTTACAGCAACTTGAAGAGAAATTTCTAAAGCTCTGTTAAGCTCAGGATTGTTCCCTAAAATGCCGAATCTTGTCTTTATCGATTGAATATCTACCATTGTTTATGTTATATTTGAATGCAAATATACAAATAAATTGACAAAATGTCAGGGAAAGATTTAAGATTACAATAAATATCTTAGGGGCAGGAGCAACCATTCAAAGAATTTTTCAATTCCAGATCGTTTTTGCCATGATTCAAAATCAAATTCTCTTGAATTAGATAATGTAGTATCAAAATGGATTCTTAAATCTTCTAAAATAGATTTTTCTTCACCAATCAAAGCTAATTCGTATTGATAGCGAAAACTCCTATAATCGAAATTTGAAGAACTTATTGAGAAAACTTGATTATCCACCATAAATCCTTTGGAATGCAGGTTACCTTGGGTGAAGAAACGAATTTTTACGCCACCTTGATGTAATTCTCCCAAATATTTTCTCCTAACAATATCAACCAAGCGAACATCAGAATGATATGGAATTATTACAATTACATTTACACCTCTTTTTGCAGCTTCACATAATTTCTTTCTAAGAATGTGTCCTGGCAAGAAATAGGGGCTTTCTATAATAATTTCTTTTGTTGCACTATCAATCATCTTTTGATAGTACTTCTTAATTGTTTGTCTGTATGGATTTGGAACGTCTTGCAACAAAACCCAAGAGTTGTAATATTGATTCCTTTTATAACTCTTTTTGGTTAGTGTATACTTATTGAAGGAGCGGAAACTCTCATTAAAGGAATATCTGAATAGTTTTGCTAATTCAAGGTTTTGAATCTTGAGGTTCAATTCCCTCCAAGATACTGAATAACTGGTAATGTTCGAGGATCCAATATAGGTTATTGAATTATCTATCAGGAGAATTTTTCTATGGTTTCGACAATGATTTTTTATAAAATAAGTTCTTGCTAACTTCAATTTCTTAAAAACTCTCAATTCAATTCCTGCTTCAATTAATGGGCTAAAGAAAGAATTATCGTAATCACTGCCCCAAGCATCAACTAACACTCTAATTTTAAGGCCTTCCTTCGACTTTTTTATTAATGCTGAACGAAACTTTTCACCAATTAAACCAGTGCCAAATCGAAATGTTTCTAAATAAATAGATTTCTTGGCAGATTCAATTTCACTAAGCATATCATTGAATAGAACGAGGTTATCGTTAAAAATTTTGAATTGGCTCTCCATAAAAGTTTGAACTAGTTCAGAAGGTTAAAATTACTTCAATGAGTATACGATTCAAGCTCAGCTTTGTTTCAATGAGAAATTAAAAAAATGATGAAAGTAAAATAGTATAAAATTACTTTATTCTTTTTTACTTACTTTATGCACAAATATTAAATTAAAAATAATTTGTTATGCATAAAATAGAAATCTCAAAAACATTATAACTATGTGTTTATTCATCCTTTAACTGATAAAATATAAATTAAACAACAAAAAAACCACTATAAATTTTGTATTTGGAAAAATAATTGTAATTTTGCACGACCAATTCTGAAAGGAATTGGAGAGATGGGTGAGTGGCTGAAACCAACAGTTTGCTAAACTGTCGTACCTGTAACGGGTACCGGGGGTTCGAATCCCCCTCTCTCCGCAGAAGAATTGAGATGACATTTCGGGGTGTAGCGTAGTCCGGTTATCGCGCCAGTTTTGGGAACTGGAGGTCGCAGGTTCGAATCCTGCCACCCCGACAAGAGGGAATCAATATTGGATTCCTTTTTTTATCAAGGGACGGTTCAGTAGCTCAGCTGGATAGAGCAACTGCCTTCTAAGCAGTAGGTCGTGGGTTCGAATCCCGCCTGAATCACTTAAAAGCTAACTGATTAATTTTAGGTTAGCTTTTTTATTTGCCTGAAAACTAATCCTTATTGTGGATAATCTAAGAATAGAATCTAATGTTATTATTCAAAAAATTTGCAAAAAGTGAAAAAATGTTGTATATTCGCATATAAATTATATATAGAATTTTGTTGCCAATATAAGTAATATTCCAATTAGCAAAACAATTAGCATACTAACAAAATATTTCAATAAAAAAATTATATAATTGATAACATATAATACGCTAAGCAATCTATAAATTAATAATATAAAAAATTCATTATGATTAATGTATTTTGCAAATCTTTATTTTTTAAGATAATCTTTCTTATAGTTTTGTTGGTTCCTTTTTCTGGATTTTCAAAAAATCAAATTCAAAAAAATGTACTTTATGTTAGCTCATTCTCTGAAAAAAATTCTTGGGCAATAAGTTGTAAGGAAGAGTTATTGAATAAGTTTAAAGAGAGTAGCTATTCAATTAATCTACTTGAAATATACCTTGATGAGAAAAAGAATTCAAAAGAGGAAATGATAAAAATTCTCAAAAGGTTTATATCAAAAAACACATTCAAAATTGATGTTATTCTTGCTTTTGATTATGGAGCAACTGATTTGTTTCTAACATATACAGATTCAATTATTAGCAAAATCCCTATTATTTTTGTCTCAGAACTTGAACCCGAAAGGCAAATTGGATTTAAAAATATTACAGGTATAACAAGCGATTATGGAGTTGGTCAGGTCTATAAAACAGGATTGAAAATGTTCCCTAAGACCAATAAAGTTTATGTTTGGGCAGACAAATCTCCAACTGGAGAATTTTTTATGAATATAGCTAAACATATTCTCAAAGGATACATTGACCAAGGAGTTAAAATTGAATTTGGAGTTGATGCTAATAGCAAGGAAGAATTGTTAAAAAAATGTAAGCAATTAGACCCTCATTCATTTATTATTTTTGGCACTTGGCAATTGGATGATAAGGGGAATTCTTATATTGCAACGGAGCTTTATCCAGAAATAATTAAGGCAACAACTGTCCCTATTTTTACGGTTTTTGATGGTTTTATTGGCTCAGGTTTTGTTGGAGGATTTGTTCAAATAGCCAAAAATAACGCTGGAGCTGCTTTTTCTAAAGCAATGAGAATTTTTAATGGAGAAATCCCTGAAAAAATGACAACGGATAATATTACTCCAACCCCACTATATGACTACGCAGAAATAATTGATAGAAATGGTTTATTTGCTGTTCTTCCAGAAAACACAATTGTTTTAAACGAATTTAAAGCTTTTTTCATGGCTCATAAAGTTTTGGTTATTTTATTTATAGTAGTAATTATTTTTGTGATTAGCATATTTATCCTTCGATTAAATAATAGGAGTTTAAACAGAAAAATCAAATCTAAGGAAAAGCATGAAAAGGAATTGCAATTAAATATTAAATTATTATCTTTTGCAATACCTTCTCTTCAAATTCTTTATTGGAGTTATAACGAAAAAACGAAAAAATTTAAAATTGAATTTACCGGAATTACTGATGAAAAAGACCTGAGTGAAGAAATAAACTCTGAATACATTCTAAGCAATTTTGCCCCAGAATATAGGAATGATATTATTGCTTTTTTTAATAGCTTATTGAATTCTTGTGATGGATTTGAATTTGCAAAAGAATTCAGAGGGAAAATTCCTGGTATAGAAGAATTTTCTTGGTGGGAAACCCGTGGGATTGTTGAGCTTATTGAAGAAAAAAATGAGCAATATAGAATAATAAGTGGAATCAATTTTAATATTGAGAAATATAAACAAAACGAAATAGCCCTTAATCAAGCGCTTGAAAAATCAATTCAGAGCGATACCCTTAAATCTAAATTTATTGCAAACATTAGTCACGAAATCAGAACACCTCTGAATGCGATTTTGGGATTTACTGATTTGGTTATAGACTCTGAAAACAAGGAAGAACAAATTGAATTCCGAAAAATTATTAGAGAGAATAATGAAAACTTATTAAATCTTGTTAATGATATTATTGAACTTTCCGAAATTGAATCGGGATATATTGACCTTAAAAGGATTAAATTTGATTTAAAACAATATTTCGAAGAGATTGAAAGCCTATTCAAATATAAAATCAAAGAAGGAGTCGAGTTAATAGTTGAAAATCCTCATAAGAGTTGTGTAGTATTTTTGGATAAAATGCGTATTACTCAAATTATTAGAGAGGTTTTGGATAACTCGATCAAATTTACTAATAAAGGTCATATTAAGATTGGATATGAAATAGTTTCTGAAAATAAAATAAAATTCTTTATTGAAGATACTGGTTTAGGGATTAAGCACGAAAATCTCCCTAAAATATTTGATAGGTTTGAAAAATTTGATTCCTTTGAACACGGAACAGGTTTAGGCCTTGCAATTATTAAAGCAATACTTGATAAAATTGGTGCTCAATATGGATTTGAATCTAAAGAGAGTGAAGGGACAAAGTTTTGGACTATTATATCTTCTGAATCAATTGTTGTGGACGATTTAAATATTAAGGGAACTAACGTTGAGATTGATAACTATAATCCTCAAAAACTAAAATTATTAGTTGTAGACAAAATGGCTTGCTCTCAAAAGCTTATGGAAACAGTTCTTAAAGAAAAATATGAAATTATTTGTTTAAAAACAGGGGAGGAAGCTGTTGATTTTGCATTAAAAAATAAACCTGATATAATACTTGTATCTCTTATTCTTGATGATATTGATGGATATGAGGTTATTAGGAGGATTAGGGCGTTTAATAAATACATTCCAATTATTGCGGTTTCTACAAAAATATTATCCTATAACAAACAAGAAGCTTTTGAGGCTGGATGCGATGAATTCATTGAAAAACCATTTGATAAAGATATTTTATTTAAAATAATCGAGAGGATATATGCTCAAAAAAAAGTTATGTAGAGGATAGTTATGCTTTGTCATTTTCCCAACAAACAATTCTTTAACAGCTAACAAATATGTCTTTTCATTTTTCTTAACTATTTGTCTTTTATAACAGGACTTACAACTGATAATTAATATAAAATCTGTACCAATAATAAACCCCAAAAGTTTTTTGTCTAACTTTTGGGGTGCACTTCATTATTCACGAGAGAGTTTCTTTTTCTATTCTTAATCCTTTAAGTTAATCCTGATTCTTACAAAAAAGCTCACTCAAAATTTCTCCTTACTCAAATTTTTTTCCCTTAATAAAAAAGAATTTTTCCTTAATAAAAAGAATTTTTTCCTTAACTTATTTTGAAATATATTAAGGTTAAATTCAGAGAAACTTGATGTTTTCCGTTGTGAGGGCTTTCATTGTTTTTAAAAGCAACTTTCACTCGAGGCTGTATTAAAACATTGTATTCAAGACAGCCTCTGTATAAAATTATTAGTTAATCGATTTTGCTGTAAATGTTCCTGAAAAAGCTTTCTTTTGGGAGGTAATTATATCAGTTACTCCCCCTAAGGCAACTTCTTTAGTTATTCCGAAACCAGAGAATGTACCAACAACCTTTGAATCTGTGTATTCTGTGACTTGTAAAGTTCCGTATAATGAAATATATGCGCTATCAGCATTTCCTGTTGGGTAATAAATAAATGCATTATCTGGATTTTCTAGTCCAAGAAGATTTTGTAATGCTTCCTCTAAATTAGCTCCAACTCCAAGAGGATAGGTTTTTGGTGTTATTCCTGCAAACACAATTGTTGCAGAATTTGAAACTTCAGTAGAAGTAACGATTGTTTTCCCATCTTGTTTGATAAAAGTAGCTACAGGAAAATTGTAGGTTTTATCGCCAATTGTGAATTCCATCGTTCCTGTTAATTCTTCAGCTTCTTCACAAGCTGAAAAAAAGATAGGAGTTATCAGCATTAATAATAAAATAATTTTTTTCATGACTTTATAATTTAAAATTTATTTAGGCAAAACTAATACTTTTTTTATTTATGACAAAATTTCTTACTACTTTTGCAGATTAAATATAGTTTATATGCGTAATCTTCTAAGGTTTTTAAAAAGATACTATTATATTTTCTTATTCATTTTGCTTGAAGGAATATCATTTTATATTATTTCTCAAAATTCTTATTATCAAGGATCTGCAATTACTACTTTTGCAAATGAGATTGCAGGTAAAATTAGTACTAAAACTCAAAATATATCCCATTATTTCACTTTAGGTTCTTCAAATGAGTCTCTTGCTAAAGAAAACGCAAGACTTAGATCAAAAATAGAGAATTCATATGTTAAGTACCAACACAAAGCATTTCAATATAATGATACTATTTATAAACAACAATTTGAATATATTGATGCGAAAGTAATACAAAAAACAATCAATAAAAGGAATAATTACTTCATTCTAAACAAAGGGAGTATCCATGGGGTTAAAAATAATATGGGAGTTATTGGTCCTGATGGAATTGTTGGAGTAATTATTAATGTTTCTCAAAATTTTTCTTTGGTTATGAGTGTTCTTCATCAAGATTCACGCCCAAACATCAAGAATGCAAGAACAAAAATATCGGGAACATTGGTTTGGGAGGGTGGCAATTATTCAAAAGGTAAGCTTATTGACATCCCTTCTTCTATACCATTAAAAATTGGCGATACGATAATTACAAGTGGTTTTTCTCAAGATTTTCCTGAAGGTATTAGTGTTGGAAAAATCACTAATTTCCAAAAAGATAAGGGTACTGGATTTTATGTAGTAGATATAAAATTCTCTGTTGACTACAATAAGTTAGAGTTTGTATATATTGTAAAAAACTTTTTTAAAGAGGAGCAACAACAACTAACAAAAGATATTAAAAATGAATAAGGATATTATAGTTGGATTTATCCATTTTTTTGTAATTGCAGCATTTCAGGTTTTTATCCTTGATGGAGTACACTTGTTAGGTTATATTAATCCGTTGATTTATTTGTGGTTTATTCTTATGCTACCAACAAATACTCCAAAATGGGCAGTTTTGCTACTTTCTTTTTCAATGGGATTTGTTGTAGATATATTTGCTGGTTATATTGGATTCCATTGTGCCGTTTTAACTTTCATTGGATTTATCAGACCTTTGTTTATAAATATATTCTTCTCAGGAAAAGAAATCGAATCAAATTTAAGACCGTCAATTGCCGAAATGGGATTATCCACATTCTTACCTTATTTGGCATTTTTAGTTTTTATCCACCATTTCTTATATTTTAGTTTTGAAATATTTAGTTTTTCAGAATTCTTCAAAACACTTTTGAGAATATTTTTAAGTTCAATAACAACAATTCTTCTTATTTTACTATTTGATTTTCTTTTTTTTCGAAAAAGAAAATAATTATTTTTGATGTATTCGAACTATTCTCCCTCTCGATAATCATTAAAACTTTGAGCTTTTTTTATATTCTCTCCAATCTTACTCCACCTTGTACCTTCTAATAGACTAATATCCATTTGTTGCTTTTCAATATTTTCAAGTGTTTCAATCAATTCTTGATTTTTTTTATTTTTTTTATTTTTAATTGATATAAGCATGAAACCTATGAAGAAAATAAATGCGATTAGCAAAACTCCAAGCAAAGATGAGTAGAAAACTGAATCAAGCTGATCTCTTCTATAACCTGAACTTCTAAGAACAACTCCATTTGTAAGGATAATTTTTAATGCTATTAGTGGTATGCTTGAAATAATAAATGGTACAAACCTAAGTTTAATATTAAATCTATCATTAGTAATATTATCTTTTGTAATAGATACAAATTTATACTTGGAAACAATGTAGTTTGAAAATATAAATACGCTTATCACAGAAATTATTAAAATACAAATTTCATTAATATTAAATGAAGGGATAAACCATAAAAATATGAAAATAGATCCTATAAGTGATGGGGAAATAAAATTAATTTTCACCCCTTCATCAACTTTATGTGAAAAAGGATCGAAAAATGGCGTAATCAATGGAGAAAGCAAAAGAGGAAATCCCAAAATTGAAACTAATGCCAATGCTATAAAAATTAATTTTATATATAAGTTTGAGTATGTCAATCCCATGAAATCTGTAACAAGATTTGAGCCCCAAAGATGAAATATTTGTCCAAACATGAAATCACCGAAAAGTCTTATAATACTATGAAAAACAACCCAAAATAAGAAAACTTTTATGGTTTGATTCTGAATTTTTCCTATTGCAATTACCGCCAAAAGAGCTAAGATAAAAATCACTAAGGGAGAAAAAGAAAAAATTAAAAAAACATTCTCTGCTGAGTCCCAAACAGAATCATTTGATGATGTTGCTCTATCAAAATCAATCCTATCTATTTCCAATGGGATTGTTAGTTGGTTTGTAAATGAGATAAATGCTGTTGCTGATAATGATACATATAACACAAATAAAAATGAAAAAATAAATAGTATTGCACTACTTATAGTATCATTAAAATAGCCGTTTGTATAAAATTTATTTTTTTCCATAACTTACCATTTCCATCTATACCAAAAAATACTATCTTTGACTTGAACCTTTAAAACCTCTTTTATCTCAGTTATCATATAAATAAAAATTTGAAGTTCTTTGGCTCTAAACCACAAATAAGCTCTCTTATCTCCTCTGCATGCTGCTGCAAAATTAATTAAAAATTCATCTTTTGTTAGCTCAATCCATTTTACGGCTTTCTTTTCACCATCAATAGCATTACTAAGAATTGCAAGTGTTGAGTGCCCATTATTGAATAGCCATTTCAAAGCCTCAACATCCCCCCTTACACAATTTGACCAAGCGGCAAGTTCTAAAAATCCATTTTCTGCTAAATATTTAAAGAAAATCTTATCCCCCTGCAATGATTTCACTAAAGCAAGCAATACTTTTATATCATATTGGTTCAAAGATTTTTCTTTTTCCATATAGATTATTATTAAAATCTTGAATTATTCTCTAAGTTTTGCTCCAAAATTTTCTTCAAATCCCTTTAAAAGCTTTTTCATAATTACGTCAATCTGATTGTCTGTTAAGGTTTTGTCCTTATCCTCAAGAGTAAAGCTCAAAGCATATTGTTTCTTCCCTTGTGGCAATTTATCTCCTTGATAAACATCAAATAGTGATATGTTTCTTTTAAGGAATTTTCTTTCCAATTGATATGCAAGCTTTTCAATATCTGAGAATTTAGTATTTTTATCTAAAACCAGTGCTAGATCCCTCCTTACTTCAGGAAATTTAGATACTTCTTCATACTTAATAGCTTTTGAACTAAGTGATTTTATGATTTGGTTCCAATTAAAATCTGCAACAAAAACATCTTGTTTAATATCAAATTGTTTTCTAATGGTTGAGTTTAGCTTTCCAAATGAAACAATTAGTTTTTTATTTTCTTTATTTACAAATTGCAATCCTTGAGAATAGTTATTTATTGATTCTTCCAAATTATATCTTGAAACATCTATTCTTAGTCTCTCAAAAATATTCATTACAATATTTTTTATGTAATAGAAATCAGTATTTTGTTCTTTTTTTTGCCAACTCTCAATTGACTGTAAGCCAGTTGTTAATATAATAAGATGTTTTTCTTCATTATATCGTTTAGTAATGTTTTCGTTATCGAATTGGTCAATATTCTTATTATAACAATTACCAAATTCAAATATTTTTATATTATTAATTTTTCTGTTGATATTATATGATAATGTTTCTAAACCTCCAAATAAAAGAGTTTGTCGCATAAGTCCCAAGTCCTTACTAAGTGGATTCAATATATTAACTGATTTCTCAATAGGAAAGTCCGCATTCTTTTCATAATATGAGGTTTTAGTAAGTGAGTTGTTTATTATTTCATTAAACCCATTGGATGATAGGAAATCAGAGATAAGATTTTGAATTTTTTCTGGATTAGGTTTTTTCTGGAAGTTCAAACTACTTTTTAACTCTGAAGGAACTTCAATATTATCGTATCCATAAATCCTTAATATCTCCTCAATAATATCGCACTCTCTCAAAACATCAACCTTATTTGTAGGAACTTTAACTTTCATCCCTTTATTATCTTCACTAACAATGCTAATGTTTAATGAACTTAGTATAGATTTTATAATTTGAGGTTCTATCGTTTTTCCAATAAGTGAATATATATTCTCAAAACTAATATCTATTTCTGCTTGGTTAATTTTGTTTGGATAAATATCTATAATATTAGAACTAATTTCTCCCTTTGCAATTTCTTTTATCAATAAAGCTGCTCGTTTTAATGCATATATGGTAACATTAGGGTCTGTACCTCTTTCATAGCGGAAAGAAGCATCCGTTTTTAATCCATGATGTTTTGAAGCCTTTCGAATTGTAACGGGATTAAAATATGCACTTTCAAGAAAAATACTCTTTGTGTATTCTGTTACACCTGAGTCTAATCCTCCATAAATGCCACCTAAACACATTCCCTTTTCTGAATCAGAAATCATTATTTCATTTCCACTTAACTCTCTTTCTGTTGTGTCAAGTGTTGTGAATTTTGTCCCTTTTTGAAGAGTTCTAACTTCTATTTTTGAACCATGAATTTTATCTAAATCAAATGCATGGAGTGGTTGACCAATTTCAAATAATACATAATTTGTTATATCAACTATATTATTTATTGGTCTTATCCCAATTAGCTTTAAACGATTAGATAACCATTCAGGAGATTCCTTAACTTCTATATTAGATATGGTTAGTCCACAATAGCGAGGACAAATTGTCGAATCAACATTGATTTCAACATTTCTTTCTTCGTTATCAATTTGAAAATTGTCAACATTAGGAATTTTTAATGTGATATTTTCATGTAGTTGAGTTTGAATAAGAGCAACCAAATCTCTTGCGATTCCAATATGAGAAGTTGCATCAGAACGGTTTGGAGTTAAACCAATCTCAAAAACATAATCCTCTGGAATATTCAAATAAACTTTTGCAGGAGTTCCAACTAAAACATTTTCATCATTAATAACCAAAATTCCTTCATGATTATTACTAATTTGGAGCTCTTTTTCAGAACAAATCATACCTTCACTAATTTGACCTCTTAGTTTTGATTTCTTAATTTCAAAATATTCTTCTTCAGAAGTATATATCTTTGCCCCAATTTTTGCAACAATTACTTTCTGCCCCTTAGTAACATTTGCTGCTCCACAAACTATATTTAATGGAGTTGCTTCGCCAACATTAACTGTTGTTATGTGTAAATGATCAGAATCAGGATGATTCTCACAAGTTAAAACTTCTCCAACAACATAATTTTTTAAACCACCTTTAATGGTTTCAACTAACTCTACATCCTCAACTTCAAGCCCGCAAAAAGTTAATAAATCAGCAACTTTTTCAACATTAAGATTTGTTGGTACATAATCTTTAAGCCAATTATATGATATTTTCATCTTCTTATATAAAAATTAATTTTCTGTAATTATTATTCCACAATAGTCATCTCGTCTATTAGGTTTTTAGCCCCTGCAAATTTATCAATAATAAATAAACAATAACGAATATCAAGTGAAATATTTCTACATTGGTCAGGATCATAAATAATATCACTCATTGTCCCTTCCCAATTCCTGTCAAAGTTTATCCCTACTAAATTTCCATTTGCATCCATAACTGGAGAGCCTGAATTTCCTCCAGTTGTATGATTTGAAGCTATGAAAGCAACAGGAACTTCTCCTTTTGAATTTGCATATCTTCCGTAATCTTTATTTTTGTAAAGCTCCTTTAATTTATTTTCAACAACATAGTCATATATTTCTGGATTTTCTTTTTCCATTATTCCTTTTATAGTTGTGTGAGTAAAATAGTTAACCCCATCTCTTGGTTTGTAGGGCTTAACATTTCCGTAAGCAACTCTTAATGTAAGGTTAGCATCTGGGTAAAAATCTTTTCCCGAGTTCATCTCCATTATTCCTCTAACATATAGCCTATACAGACTATCTATTTTTGAATCAATTACAACTAAATTAGGAATATCTTTTTCAATTACTGAGCCCCATATTGCAGAAAGTAATTCGATAGCAGGATCCGATAAAATATTTTTAGGATTAAATTTTCTCAAATGCTTTTCCGATTCTTTCTTACTTGAAAGAAATGAGTTTTCGTATACATAATCAAAATAAGTCTTTGCATTACCTTTGAAATTATTATCAACTTTTTCTTTTATCCATTGAAAGTTTGTTTTAGCAAAATCTTCGTAGTAAATATTCATAGTTTCAACAAAAATTGATTTATCTATTTCTTTATGATTTAAATAATCATTTGCAAAATAACTTTTCAACTTTTCAATAGCTTTATCTGCTTCTTTTTGCATTTCCCCCTTACTTAAATTATCTCTTTCTGATTTATCTATTAGTGAGATTATACTCCTTCCATTTTTCATTAAATCAGAGCATAATACTGCTTCTGTTAGATATAAATAAGACATTTCAATGGAAGCAGCCTTCGAATATAGTTTTTCAAAGTCTTTTATAAGCCCACCATAAACATCTTTTCTGTCTTGTGTGATATTTGCCCAAACATTAAATTGCTTTTCAAATTCAATTTTTCTCTCAACAGCACCTAACCTATTAAGCCCCTTAACTTCGCCAATCCATTTCTTCCACCCATTTGCAATCCCTGCAACTCCAGCTGCATAGCGTAAACGTTGGGCAGGACTTTGATTCATTGCCTGATTATAAACATTCAATCTTGAAGTTCGAACTTTTATTCTTGCTGGATCTTCAAAATTTTCAATTCTATCGACAGCATGTGAGGTTAAAAATTGCTGAGTTGTTCCTGGATAACCAAAAACAAATGTAAAATCTCCTTCTTCCACTCCATTTAAATTTATCTTAAGAAATTTTTTTGGAGTAAAAGGAATATTGTCCTTTGAATATCCAGCAGGTTTATTATCCTTATTTGCATATACTCTAAAAATTGAAAAATCACCTGTATGTCTAGGCCACATCCAATTGTCGGTATCGCCACCAAATTTTCCAATATTTGAAGGAGGAGCTCCAACTAATCTTACGTCAGTAAATACTTCATTAACATAAAGGAAATACTGATTTCCATAAAAGAAAGGTTTTATTTCTGCTTTATAGTGGTTTGAATTGGTAGCTTCTGTTATTATTTTCTTTATGTTATCTTTTATAACATTTTCTCTTTCCAATTGACTTAAGGAATCTTCAACACCCTTAAGAACTTTATTAGTAACATCTTCCATATAAACAAGAAGAGTTATTGAAAGTCCTTCACATGGCAATTCTTCGGACTTATTCATTGCCCAAAATCCATTTGTCAAATAATCTCTTTCAACAGTGCTATGGCGAAC
>Ga0172377_10003392_pt1 | contig 16356 bp, 14 predicted proteins | sample Pumphouse3metaG_FD_119749 | JGI IMG/M metagenome (GOLD analysis project Ga0172377, IMG submission 119749) | Leachate microbial communities from a municipal landfill in Southern Ontario, Canada - Pumphouse #3 metaG | ecosystem: Engineered > Solid waste > Landfill > Unclassified | place: Canada...
GAACTTCAAAGCCACACATCTCTTTCGGAAGCGAGGTTTTAACCTCGTAGAAAAGCTTGGTTAGCATTCCTAAAAGCATCGCTTCCGAAAACCTTTTAAATAGATACTAAACTTGGATTAGCGTGTTAAGATTTGTAAAATGATGATAGTAAATATCAAAACCTGCTATAATTTCATCTATGAAACTAAGATTACTGATATCAGCCCTTTTTATTATTGCTACAACTGTTACAGCTATACATGAGATAGAGCATATTAGTCATGGTCACGATAGTTCTACTTGTCAAATATGTACAGTTGACAACCACTCCGTCTCTGCAGATATTATCGTTGATTTTACTCAAGAAGAGATTGTAAAGTTTAGCGAAATCAACTCAGCAGTTTTAGAAAAATTCTCACATATAAAAGATCACTCATACCAGACTCGCGCACCTCCATTTAACTCCTAAAATAAAAAATATTACAAATAAACCTTCTGAATAAGCTACAAACTAGATTCCGTGTCAAGCATGGAATGACGGAACACATGGCATCCTGTGTGGGGCGCATGTCCATGTCATCCTGTGGAGTGTTCGTTCATCCTGTGGGCGTTCGTCATCCTGAACTTGATTCAGAATCCAGCTTAATACTTGTTCAGAGCAATTAAATATAAAAAAAATATACTATTTAGGACAATTATGAAAAAAATATTATTATCAAGTGCACTTTGTGCATCTATGGCTTTTGGTGCAGATGTGCTCCCAGCAGAGGTAAGGACTTTTGCTCAGTCAAAGTTTATGCCAGATATCTCTTTAATTATGGATATGTCTTATGTTAAGAGAAGTGTAAAAGATGATGAGGCCGAGCATCTTGAGATGCCAGGAGTTGCTCATGGGCTCTTAGGTTCTCACTCTCACGGTTCAGATAATCATGCAACTTACAACGCAAAAAACGGCTTCAATCTAAACTATGCAGAGCTTGTTCTCTCAAGTTCTGTTGATCCATTTTTTACTATGGATGGAGTTTTTCACTTTAGCGAAAATGGAGTTGAGATAGAAGAGCTTTACTTTACAACTACGGCTTTAGGCTTTGGCACAAGAGTAAAGGGTGGAAAATTTAACTCAAACTTTGGTTATTTAAATGAGCAGCACCATCACTACTGGGATTTTGCAGATATGCCCCTAGTTTATGAGTCTTTTTTAGGGATGCACGGCATCAATGAAAAGGGAGTTCAGCTTCAGTGGACAGCTCCAACTGACACTTACCTGATGCTAGGACTTGAAGTTCTTCAAGGTGAAAATGAGCAGATGTTTGGAAATGAAGCTATAGAGCTAACTAGGATAAATGCAGCAGCATTACCACAAAAAACAAGTGCAGCAGACGCTCCATCACTCTTTATAGCTTATGCTAAAACATCTTATGATATAGATAATACTACAATCCTAGCAGGGCTCTCTTACGCTCAAGGAAAATCAAGAATAGACCACTCAGAAGATATAGATAGTCCTCACGCAATGAGTGCTGACTCGAAGATTTATGGTGCTGATCTGGTTATTAAACACTACTTTGACTCTTATAGCTCCCTAAAATGGCAGAGTGAGTGGATGATGCGTGATATGGATGGAACTCAGTATGCAAACAATGCAGGAGGAGCATTTGTAACTCCTAGTATTACGAAAAAGCAAGCAGGACTATATACTCAACTCGTTTATGCTTATGATCAAAACTGGAAAGCAGGGGCAAGATACGATACGGTCTATCAAAACGATGTTAAAGTAAATGGACAAGATAGAAATATGCCAACTGATATGAACAAATACTCTGCAATGCTTGAGTACTCAACAAGTGAGTTTGCAAGATTTAGACTTCAGTATGACCATAGCAATGCTCTTTTTAATGACGATGGTGCAAGACAAAAGATAGATACTCTTATCTTCCAAGTCAATATCTCAATTGGTGCTCACGGAGCGCATAGCTTTTAATTGAACCCTCTGATCTAGCTATAAACTAGATTCCGTGTCAAGCACGGAATGACGGGAGATGCATGAAATGACGGATACGCGGCATCTTGAACTTGATTCAGGATCTAACTTTATAGTTGTTCACAGCACTCAATTATAGTCCGAAAAAGGAACAAAGTCTCTTTCTTTGGAGACTGCGATATAGCTCAAAAATGAGGCTTCTAGGAATGCTAACCCGTGGCGTTCTCCACGGTGAACCACGCTTTTTTGCGGGACTGAAGTCCCGTTTCCTAGATAAAACTATAGCTATTTCACAGTCTATTCGCTTGGGGTCGCTAAGATCTCTAAAGCTAGTCTTGTAAAGCAAGGCAAAATTAAAAAGGTTTGTTAGTTATGAATAAATTTTTACTACTATTACTCTTACCATTGTCACTTTTTGCTCACCTAAATATCGCTGTTAGTTACCCTTATATTGGGGCATTGACAAAGGTGATAGGGGGCGAGCATATAAATAGTGTAGTCTTAGCAAAAGGGAACTGGGATCCACACTTTGTAGTTCCTCGTCCTTCGCTTATCTCAAAAGTGCGATCTGCTGATGCGCTTATTATGAATGGTGCTCAGCTAGAGATTGGTTGGCTTCCTCCACTCCTTGACAGAGCTGCAAATCCTAAAGCTAGGGTAGGGGCTAGCACATTTTTAAACCTCTCTCATCATGTAGAGCTTCTGCATAAGCCAGCTACAGTTGACCGTTCAGGCGGAGATGTGCATCCTGATGGAAACCCTCACTTTCATCTAGATCCAAAAAATATTCTTGCTCTTGCAAAGACAATAGAGCAGTTTTTAATCTCAATAGATAGAGAACATAGCACGATTTACGAGAATAACTACATAGAGTTTGAAAAAATGTGGAGCGCTAAAATAGAGGAGTGGAAAGCTAAAATGCAAGATAAAAAAGGCAAAAAAGTTATTCAGTTTCATGATAATTTAGCTTATTTTAACGACGCTTTTGGGCTTGTTAATATTGGCACAATTGAGCCTCTTCCAGGTATTCCGCCATCATCAAAACACACTATTGAGCTTATTGAGCTTATAAAAAAAGAGAAGCCTTGTTGCATCTTGCATGATGTCTATCACTCAACAAAAACAGCAAAGTTTATCTCATCAAAGAGTGGCATTGAGGTAGTTTTAATGCCTCATGATATTGAAGCACTACAGAGCATACAAGATTTAAGCTCACTCTTTGACTATCTTACAAGTGCTATAAAATGAGTGATATCTTACTCGTTCCCATAGCCTTAGTCATAGTGTTGGTTATGATGCACTCTTGGTTTGGAATGGGGATTTTAAAGCGTGGCATCATCTTTACTGACTTGGCCATTGCTCAGTTTGCAGCTCTTGGCTCATCTATTAGCCTAGGCTACTTTCATGAGGAGTATTTTTATCTGCTAACTCTTAGCTTTGCACTTTTGAGTGCATTGCTTATAGCCATAGCATCTCAAAGAAAATTGCAACTTGAGGCCTTTATAGGTCTCCTCTATGTACTTGGGGCTAGTGGGATTATGATGGTTCTATCTCACTCTGCTGAGGGGATGGAGCATTTTAAGTCACTTCTTGCGAGTGATATTTTGTTTACTCCGCCATCAGAGGTCTTAAAAAGCACACTTATCTACGCGGCTATTGCTCTTGTTTTATGGAAAATCTATCCAAAAACAAGCGGCTTTTTAAAAGAGCTGATGTTCTTCTCACTCTTAGCTCTAACTGTTACCTCTTCAGTCGCTCTTGCTGGTGTTTTAGTGGTTTTTGTACTACTCATCGCACCCGCTTTAGTCTCTTTGTCGCTAAAACTAAAGAGAGTCTATCTTGGTAGTTTTGTCTTTGGTTGGTTTTTTAGCATAAGTGCAATTCTTATCTCCTACTACTATGATTTACCAACTGGATATAGCATCGTGTTTTTGGGCGCTTTACTAAGTTGCGTTATAGTTTTGATAAGTAGTAAAAAGGTGAGTAGTGATGAAGTTTAATGATGAGTGGACACAAAAAGAGTTTTTAGAAAATAAAAAACTTCTAAAGGAACAAGGCATAAAAGTCTTGCTAATTGATACTATACTCTCTCCTATCGATAAGGCAGAGACTGTAGTTTACAATCCATTTTTGTTAAAAGAGGAGCCTGATGGAAGTGTTTTTGTATTTTATTGTGACACTGGTAAAGCTACGCTTGATAGATTAGATGAGTACAGAGCTAAATTTCCAAAACACCACTGCATCTCACTAAAGGGTGGCCGTGGTTATTGGCGAAAAAACATGACTATACTTTAGTACTTTATGCTCACCATATTTCTTCCATTTTCTTTTGAGGCATAGAGTGCTTCATCTGCCTTTTTTATAACCGCATCTGAGTTTTTATCTTTTGATCTATATTGAGAGACACCAAAACTACAGGTGAGTTTTTTAACTATAGGAAACTCATGCTCTTGTATGGCAGCTCTAAGTTTTTGAGCCACTATATAGGCTTGGTCCATATCTGACTTAGGACAGATGATAAGAAATTCTTCTCCGCCCCAGCGACCCAAAACATCGGTTTGCCTTATCTTTGACTTTAAAATCTCCACAACGCTTATAAGGATTTTATCTCCAGCATCGTGTCCGTAATTGTCGTTGACAGCCTTAAAAAAGTCTATATCTATGATGATAACTGAGTAAATCTCTCCATATCTGTTAGCTCTTTGCGTCTCTTTTGCTAAGATATTTTCTAGGTGGAGTCTGTTATATATCTGTGTTAGTTTATCTGTAACAGAGAGTTTTTGAGCATATTTTTTATCTGTAATATCTTGGCGAATGGCGCTATAGCCTTCAATCTCTCCATATTTGTTTATAATGGGGGTGATGGTTGCTTCCACCCAGTAAGCCCCACCAGATTTGTTCATATTCTTGAGCTCACCTTTGTAAACCTCGCCATGCGTTATAGTTTTCCAAAGCTGCTTAAAGGTCTCTCTTGGGGTGTCAGGGTGTTTAAAAATCCTGTGATTTTTCCCTAATAGTTCTTCTTTTGTGTAACCTGTTAATTTGCAAAGAGCCTCACTAGCGTAGGTGATATTGCCCTTTTTGTCGCTATATGAGATAAGTACATGCTTATCTATGATGTCAATATTTTGTTGCAGGTTTTTTGAGTACTCTTCGATGATGCTATATCTGTATAAAACAAACACTAGCACTAGGACGATGAAACCCAAAATTAGCCAATAAACTAGCGAAGAACCACTCTCCTCCCCACTAGCATAAAGAGGAGAAAGTGTTAAAAATAGTAAGCTAATTTTATAAATATAATTATATTCTCTCATACTCTATTGTACATTTTATTATCATAAAAGTACTTTAAGAGTAGCTTGACTTTAAGTAAATGTCTCTAAAAAAAGAAAACTCACTACTTCCTCACTATAGTTTTGTTATAATTCCAAAATTTTTTTAAAAGGGTATAAAATGGAAATATCAAAATACCTTGATATGATGCTTGTATATGTAAGCCAATATGGCTTAAAAGTAATTGCAGCCATACTCATTTTTTTCATTGGAAAGTGGGCGGTTAAAAAACTTACAACATTGACTAAAAGAGCTATGCTAAAAGCAAAGGTTGACTCTACTTTAGTGGAGTTTGCAGAGAGTGTTATGTACTTCTCGCTACTTGTAGTGGTAATCCTAAGCTCTTTAAATACGCTAGGTGTGAACACTACCTCTTTTCTTGCAATTATAGGTGCTGCATCTTTAGCTGTTGGTTTAGCACTTAAGGATTCACTCTCAAATATAGGTTCTGCAGTTCTTATCATAGTTTTTCGCCCATTTAATGTTGGAGACTTTATAGAAGCTGGAGGAGCTAGCGGGACAGTAGAGAATATAAATCTCTTCTCAACCACCATCTCTCCTGCTGATAATAGAACCATCACAGTTCCAAACTCAGCTATTACAAAATCAAATATCACCAACTTCTCAAAGAAGACTACTCGTAGGCTAAGTCATACCTTTGGCATCGGTTATGGGGATGATTTGAAGCTTGCAAAAGAGGTTTTAATGCAGATTATGTTGGATGATGAGAGAATTTTAAGAGAACCAGCACCTTTTGTTGCAGTTAGTGAGTTAGCAGAGTCAAGTGTAAATCTTGTTTTTCGTGCGTGGACAAAAACGGAGGATTACTGGGGAGTATATTTTGATACGCTAGAGATAGTAAAATTAACATTTGATGAGAAGGGTATCTCTATACCATACCCTCAACTAGATGTTCATACTCAAAAATAAAAAAGGAAAGATTTGAAAAAAATAGTATTAAGTTTAGCGCTAGCTAGCGCGTTAGTAGTAGCTAGCGAAGAGACAGTAAATGAAGAGGCTCTAAGAGCAGAAATAGCAGAGAGTAAAGCACAAAAGTCGGCTCTTGATGATAAGATAAAAAGACTAGAGTCAAAGCTTCCACATGCAAAACTTATAGCTCGTGCAGAGTTAGGTTTTATGAAGACTCAAGGAAACACAAATACTGATACATTTAACTTAGATCTAAATGTAAAAAAAGGGTGGAATAAAGTCCATTTAGTAGAGTTTTCTTTTGATGCCCAATATGCAACAGATGATAAAGTTGAGACTAAAAACAAATACTTAGCAGAGCTAGGCTATGGCTACTCGCTTACAGATAGGCTCTCAGCGACCTATCTGCTAGGTTATAAAGAAGATAAGTTTTCAGGTTATGACTACCAATTTTATACAGGTCCGGGTCTTAAATATGCTTTTATAAAGACGCAAGATCATAAGCTTACTTTAGAGGGAAGTGCGCTCTTCTCACAAGATAGCGTAGAAGATTCTAAGTACGATGCAACTGGTAGCTCTATTCCTTATCCAAATCCTGACAATCTCATAGCAGTAAGGATTCAAAAAGGGGAGGTAGAAAGATATGCTTCATACCGAATCAAAGGTATCTATGGCTGGCAAATTTTCTCAAACCTTAAGTTTGATCAAGATGTCTCATATAGATCAGAATTTAACGACGCTAGTGTTATCTTTATTGCCTCAAAGAGTGCGCTAACTAGCAAAATCAACTCTACCTTTTCAGCTGGTATAAGCTACAAGGTTGACTATGTAAATACTCCTCCACAAGGTAAAAAGCACACAGATAAAACTTTGACTGCCAACTTGATTATAGATTATTAGCAAGGTTTTTCAGTTCTGACTTTTTTATAGTTCTAACAAGAGATTCCGTGTCAAACACGGAATGACGGTGGCGTCATCCTGAACTTGATTTAGGATCTCTTTTGGTTTTACAACTAGATTTCACTGCTAGTTGTAGTTTTTCTACTCCATAGATAGATAAACCAAGATGCCAAAAGGGCGATAAAGGTCGAACTTAAAAATAGGTATCTTGGGAATAACTCATAAATATATCCAGCATATAAAGCCCCCACAAATCCACCTAAACCATAAGTGATGCCAGAGAAAAACTGTTGTGCTAGAGCTTTGTGCTTATAGAGATAAAACAAGTAGCTAATAGCAGCAGAGTGAAAGAGTGCAAAGCTAAGGGCGTGGAGTAGTTGAGATAAAAAGAGCATCACAAGGTTTTGAGGGAATAAAAAGAGTAAAAACCATCTTATGGCAGTTGCTAAAGTAGTAATTTTTAAAATCAAAAGTAGATTTTTTCGTAAGAATCTAGCTTGGTAAAAGAGCATAACTATCTCTGCTACTACTCCAAAAGTCCAAAGATATATAGTCATATCAAGTGAGATGCCATGATCTGTTTCATAGATAGTAAAGAAGTTGTAAAAAGGGCCAAAACCTACTTGCATAAGCGTTAATCCTAACCATAACTGCCAATCAGCTAAGAGGTTTATATCGTTTGTTTGTTGCTCAAATCCTTTTGGATTGGCAGAGGTGATTTTGGCTATAGTAAAAGCTACAATTGCAGTAAGGGATGCAAAAGCTAGTAGATAATTTAGAGCGATTTGCGCAGAGCTTAAGTATTTAACCAATATAAGTGCAACAAAAATAAAACCTATAGAGCCAAAGAGTCTAATCTTCCCATATCTCTCCTTTTTCATAGTCTCAAGCGAGATAACTTCAACAAAGGGTAAAATCACACTAAGCCCCATTCCAAGACCGATATTTGAGAGTAAAAGACCATAAAAACTATCTACACAAAAGTAAAAAGAGATGCTGCTAGTTAGCATGATAAAAGTAGCAAGATTGAAGGTTGTGTTGTTTAATTTCAAGCCTTTAACAAAAGCAAAAGGGAGTAGAAATCTAACAAGAGGTCCAGCTGCGAAGATGATACCTATCTCACTTGGACTATAGCCAAGCATAGAGAGAACTTTAGGTAGAAAAATAATATATACTCCAATGATTGCAAAGTAAAAAAAGTAAAATAGTGATAGTATAAATTGCATTTTTTAGAGTTGTTCCTTGATTGAGATTAAACATTATATCTAAGATGTATGCTATAATATTTGCGATACAAATTAGCTAACAATATAACACAAACTGGAGAGACATTTATGCTAAGAGAGTTAAAAGAGGATGATTTTATTGTCTCCAAGACCGACCTAAAAGGTCGCATAACATATACAAATAAAATATTTATAGAGATGTCCGAGTACCGTGAATCTGAGCTACTGGGTAAGGCTCACAATATTTTAAGGCATCCTGATATGCCAAAGGCTATTTTTAAACATCTCTGGGAGACAATTACTCAAAAAAAAGAGCTTTTTGCTTTTATTATAAATAAAACAAAAGAGAGTAATGCTTACTGGGTCTATGCCAATGTTACGGCATCCCTTGATGAAAAAGGTAATATTATAGGTTACTATTCAGTGAGAAGAAAACCAAATCCAAAAGCGCTTGATGTCATTATTCCATTATATAAAAAGATGATAGACGTTGAAAAAAACAGTGGAGTTGATGCTTCGTTTAAAGTTTTAACTGATATTTTAAAAGAAAAAGGGGTAAGTTACGATGAATACATCATCTCTCTTCAAGGATAATAGAACCATACTACTATTTGCTGCGCTAGTTGGTACAGCTATTTACGCCCTCTTTATATCTGAGTATGCTTTAGCTGGTATTACCATAGCTACTCTTGTGATAGGGATTTTTATTCCTTCGAGTAAATCTGATAACTCCTATGATGTGATCGTAGGAAGTATCCAAAGGGTTTTAAAAAATGCAGCCCTTGGTAACCTCGAAGATAGAGTAACAAATATCCCAGATGACAACTCTTTAGTTTCAGCAAGAGCTTGGGCTTTAAACGATGTCCTAGATCAACTCGAAGCCTTTATGAGAGATACTAAAACAACTATAGAGAACGCTTCTGTTGGGAAGACCTATAGAAAGACCTACTCAACAGGTTTACATGGAATATTTCACTCTACCTCCAATAGTCTCAATGTCGCGATAACTTCAATAGCAAACGGTTATGAGACAAAGATAAGAGGAGAATTAGCACAAAAATTAAGCACACTAGGTGGTGGTATTAGTGCTGGGCTTAATGTGATACAAGAGGATATAAATACCTCTCAGATAGATGCAAACGAGATAGCTGAAGTAGCACACAAGACTGCAGAAGAGTCATCTAAAAGCCTTACGAGTGTTGAGGATATTGGTCAAAGACTTGGCTCTCTTTTAGAACTCATCAGCTCTAGTCATGAGGGTATAGTTAGTCTTGAGGGTCGCTCAAAAGAGATTTCAGAAGTTGTTCGCCTTATAAAAGATATAGCGGATCAAACAAATCTTTTAGCTCTTAATGCGGCTATCGAAGCTGCTCGTGCTGGTGAGCATGGACGCGGTTTTGCAGTTGTTGCAGATGAGGTCCGTAAACTTGCAGAGAGAACTCAAAAAGCGACTAATGAGATAGAGATAAACATCTCAACCCTGCAGCAAGATGCTAACGATATGCGAGTAAATTCTGACAATATCTCGCAAATTGCACAAGATTCAAATAATGTTATACATGAGTTTGAAGCAACATTTAGTGCGCTAAACTCTCTAGCTAAAGACTCATCTGCATCTGCGATTAAGATTCAAAACCGTCTCTTTACAACACTAGTCAAGGTTGACCATATTATCTTTAAATCAAATGCCTACTCAACTATACTCGAATCAGATAAAACAAGGGTTTTCTCAGATCATAAAAGCTGCCGTATGGGTAAATGGTATGCAGGAATAGGGGAGGAGAGATTTGGCCATACTAAAGCATTTAAAGATATGGAAGCACCTCATGCCTTGGTTCACGATTCAGTCTTTAAAAACTTAGAATTTGTTAAAAATGGCACAACACTAAAGTTTGACAATCCTAAAATTATTTTAAAGAACTTTGAAAATATGGAAGAAGCGTCTGAAAAACTCTATACTAAACTAAATAATATGATAGAAGAGTTTTATGAAAGAGAGAAAAGGTAAATATTTACTTTATGTTAACTTATAATAAATATAATCTCAAATCTCAATTGTGTTTCCCCCTTTCATAATCGAGACAGATAAACTCCTATAAATTTTTTAAACAGATTAAGGTTACTTCCCCTTTTTTCCCTTAGTCTGTTTTGTTTATGATAAACTTCTAACATGATAATCCTAACAACACTTAACTCAAGATACACACATAGCTCAATTGGTTTAAGATACCTCTACGCTAACTTAAAAGAACTTCGTGACGATGCAAAGATAATCGAATTTAGCATCAATGATGCCGTGCAAACAATAGCAGAAAAACTACTTTTACACTCTCCAAAAATCATAGGTATAGGTGTCTATATCTGGAATGCTAAAGAGGTTCAAGAGCTACTTCATGTTATCAAAAAAGTCTCTCCTGAGATAAAAGTTATCTTAGGCGGTCCAGAAGTCACACATGAGCCTTTTCGTGTTAACTTCGATGCAGCGGATTTTATCATTCAAGGCGAAGGAGATATCGCCTTTTACAAGCTTTGCAGGGATATAGTGGATAACAAACCATCACAAAGAGTTATAAAGATGGCGTTACCATCACTAAAAGAGATTTGTCTTCCTTATGAGTACTACACAGATGATGATATAAAAAACCGCTATTTATATGTAGAGATTTCAAGAGGTTGCCCTTTTGAGTGCGAGTTTTGCCTCTCTTCTATGGATGAACGCGTTCGTGCATTTGACCTTGAAGCTGTGATGTTAGAGTTTGAAAAACTTTGGCAAAGAGGTGCTAGGGCTTTTAAGTTTGTAGATAGAACTTTTAACCTGAACATGAAGAGTGCAAATAGAATCTTAGACTTTTTTTTAGAAAAAGATGAGCCTTACTTTGCACACTTTGAAGTTATACCTGACCATTTTCCTGCATCTATAAAGGAGAAAATCAAGCTCTTTAACAAAGGCGCTTTACAACTTGAGATAGGAATCCAAACACTAAACCTAGAAGTGGCAAACAACATCTCAAGACAACTCAAACTAGACAAGATAAAAGAGAATATCTCATTTTTAGAACATGAGACAGATGCTCATATCCATCTTGATTTGATAGTTGGTCTTCCTGGTGAGAGTTTAGAGAGTTTTGGTGCAAATCTTGATGAGTTAGTCTCTCTTAGTAGTTGTGAGATACAGATAGGCATACTAAAAAAACTCTCTGGAACCTTTATAAATAGGCATGACATTATGCATGGAATGGTTTATAGTGACACTCCACCATACGACATACTAAAAAACAATAATCTTACCTTTATAGATATTCAAATCATGAAAAGATTTGCTAGGTTTTGGGACTTACTTTACAATAGCTCAAACTTTAAAGAGAGTGTAAACCTTCTATGGATGGACTCTAACGAGGTCTTTAAAAACTTTTATAACTTTAGTCTATGGGTGTATTCTCAAACAGACTCTACTTACAAAATCTCACTCCAAAGACAGGGTGAATTACTCTTTTCATATCTCAAAGATGAGAAAAAACTAAGTGAGGAACTTATAGCATCTAGGATGATAAAAGATATGATGAAGCTAAAAGGACGAGCGATGCCAACTTACTTAAAACCCTATGCAAAAGGGCATATCATAGATTCCAAAGAGGGGAGTTCAGGCTTTAATAAGAGACAATTTACGTCTTAGTATTAAGTTAGATATTTGTATAATTAGACCTTCTGATTAATCTATAAACTAGATTCCGCATCCAACTTAATAATTCTTCAGAACATTCAATAGTTAAATAATTTAAAACAAAAAAAAGGTAGATTTATGTCCACACTTAGTTTAAGTAAACAGATAAGCATAGGATTTGCAATTATACTAGTAGCGATGATAGTTATGGGCGTGATAGCCATAGGTGGCATGTCTAGTGCAATAAGCAACTCAGAAAAACTCAACGATGAGTTTATTTCAGAAGTTGATGTGGCTTCTTCCTTAGAGAGAAACTTTGCTAAAGCAAGAAACGATATTTCTAAATTTTTATATTCAGAAAATATAGCTTATAAAAAAGATGCAGATAAGATTGGAGTGGTTGTATTTGAGAGGATAAATACTCTTAAAGAGATTTCTAAAAAATATCCAAACTTAACAGTTTTAGCAAAAGATCTTCCAAAAATAGAAGCAAGCATCGGTACTTACAAAGTAGATATTGATGAAGCTGAGAGACTTTTTGTTCAGAAAAAAGTTATGCAACAAGGGCTTAATGAAAAGGCAAAAATTTTCACAAAACAGGCGAATTCTGTACTAGAGAATCAAAAGGCTCAGATGCTAACATCTGCACAAACAAAGGTAGATGTACTTTTACGCGTGGAGAGACTATTTACTTCTTATGATGCACTCATTAATGGCCTAGAACTACGTTTAGCTAGTTTTAGATCAACTGCCATGAAAGATGTTAGCATCTTAGAAGAAGCACTCAAAGAGTTCGATAGAGTTTTAGAGCCGATTCAAAAACTTCGTCAGGGCGCAAAAAATGCAAAAAACATAGCATCTTTTAAAGAGTTTGAAGAAGCAACACTCTCTTATAAAAAGAACCTTGAAGAGATTGTAAAGATAAATATTCAAGTTGAAGCAATCAAAACAAAAACTCTAAAGGCTTCCCTAGAAGCACTTGAAGTTATAGAAGAGATAAATCGCGCAGGGCTTAGTGGCACTAAAAAAATGTCGCAAGAGAGCATTGCTAACTTAAATAACTCAAAATCTACAATGATTTTTATCCTAGTTATTGCTGTTATAGCAAGCTTGGGTGTTGCTTGGTATATTATCTCTTTAGGGATTAATAGACCTCTTGGTAAATTTAAAAATACTATGTTGAAAATTGCAAATGAGCATAACTTAACTATTCAAGTTGATACAGATGCGCCAACAGAGATACGCGATATAGCCGTTAGTTTTAATACTTTTACATTTCAACTCCACGATCTCATTGATAATACTAAACGCTCCTCAAATGAAAATGCATCTATTGCGCATGAGCTCTCAACTACTGCTCTTGGTGTTGGTGGAAATGTTGAGAAGTCAGTTGTAGTTACTCAAGAGGCAAACCAGAGAGCATCGCAGATTAAAGAGGAGATACAAACTTCTATAGCAGATGCTCAAAAGAGTAAAAAAGAGATAATTAGAGCAAATGAAAACCTAAATGCGGCGCGCAATGAGATGAAAGCAATGAACGCAAAGGTTCAAGAGACTGCACAAACAGAAGTTGAACTCTCACACAAGATGACTACGCTCTCAAACGATGCAAATGAGGTAAAAAATATTTTAGAAGTTATAGGGGATATTGCAGACCAGACAAACCTCCTTGCTCTAAATGCTGCAATAGAAGCTGCTCGTGCAGGTGAGCATGGACGTGGTTTTGCAGTTGTTGCAGATGAGGTCCGTAAACTTGCAGAGAGGACTCAAAAGTCATTAGTAGAAATCAATGCAAGCATAAGCGTAATAGTACAATCAATCCTCGAAGCAAGCACACAGATAAGTGATAACTCAGAAGATATTCAAGCCTTAGCTAGCTCTGCATCTGAAGTTGAGATGAAGATAAATGAGAGTGTCTCCATAGTAAATCTTGCAGTGGTTGCTAACGATAAAACAGTGAATGATTTTGAGACAACTGGTAAAAATGTTGAAGATATAGCACATAAAGTATCTACCATTAATGAGATATCCATCACAAATGCTAGAAATGTTGAAGAGATAGCAGCAGCAGCTGAGCATCTTAACAACATGACAGAAGAGCTCAATAATAAACTTGAGATCTTTAGATCTTAACACTTCCCTAAAGGGGTGTTAAGAGTTACTATTTTGCTTTTTTATTTCTTAGAAGTTTTTCTTCTACAAGAAGTGAGCTAAGATGCTTGATAACTAGCTTTGAAGCATCTTCTGCTTTTTTAAAGAAGGTCATTACATTTTCGCCCTCTTTGGCACAAGTTCCCTCTTTTACGCACTCAATAGCTTTTTTAATATTATCATGAACTTCTTTATGTGGAGATGCTAGTGCCTGATAGCTTGAGCATTTTCCAAAGTCCTCTTTGCCTTTTCCATCAAAGTACCACTTTCCAAGTCTGCACTCAGTATCGCTTTTAAACTCATCATCTGTTTTACCCCTAAAAACAGCCTTATAGCCGTTTGTTTTAAACAAGAGATGGTCTAGCTTACTAAGGATGATAAAGATAGAACTTGCGATATCTTTACTCTCCTGTTCTATCGCAGATGCGTTGTCAGCGAGTGAGTGCATCTCTGTGCTAAAAGTACCCATAGAACTTAATGATTCGTGACTAAGCTCTTCCATAGACTTAGAGTGCTCATGAACCTCTTGGGTATTTTGTTTTAGACTTTGAACTGTAATTTCTACTTCGCTTGTAGCTTTTTGAGTTCTCTCTGCAAGCTTACGGACTTCATCTGCGACAACTGCAAAACCACGTCCATGCTCACCTGCACGAGCAGCTTCAATAGCCGCATTTAGGGCAAGAAGATTTGTCTGATCTGAGATATCTTTTATAAGGGTTATAACATCTGAGATGCTAGCAACATTTTCATTTAGTATATTTACTTGGTCAAATGTGCTTGTAATGTGTCCAAGAAGTTCATCTGAGGTTTTATGGAGTTTTTCTAGTTCTTTATTAACCTTTTGTGTAAACTCTCTATTTTTATCTTCATTTGAGTCAAGTAAATCAAGGGTAGCTAAGTTATCCTCAAGGTTTCTTCTAAGCTCTGCTAAGTCTTCATTGCAGCCATCTATAAGTCCATTAGTTAGTGAGTTGCCCAGCTTGCTCATAAGAGCAACTTCCTTAAGTGCCAAGTTCTCTTTTTCAAGCTTTTCTATGATTTGTTGTAATCTTGCGTTTTCTTCATTTGAAACTTCTAGTTCTTTTTGCCTGAGGTGTATAGTTGAGTGTAACTCTTTACTGTTATTAAAAAACATATTGTATCCTTAGTAGTTTTAGTTTCAAGTCAGAATAATACCTATAAATAATCGTAAATTTGTCGTTTATTAATAATACTTATAAAGATTATAATTCATTTAGTGATATCTTAGTAGTGTTAACAAATGCCGATAACTATTAAAATAATCACATTTTATATTATAATAAACATAAGCTTAAGCCATTGTGATGTTTGATATCTTGAGATACGTCTGATTTAGAGTGTTGTAGACTTAACTAAGATTTATAACTTTAATAGAAGGATTCATATAGAGAAAGATGTAAAATCAGTATGAATTGTGCTGTTAAATTGATAGAGCTATTATAAATAAATATTATTATTTTATGTCTTTGTAAGGTTACCGAGTGTACTATGCCTCATACAAAAGAAAACTAAAAATGGGGCAATTGTCAATGTTTTTTAAAAATACAAAAAAGCTAGAATCAGACTTAAGAGCTAGAGAGCTAGAAGTAGAGAGCTTAAAAGAGGCGCTACAAAAAGCTGATGATAAAGTACTGAAGCTAGAGAGACAAATAAGTAAAGATAAAGAAAATGAGGTTATGAATGACCTCATAAGAGCGCTAACTACAGGATTGACAAACTCATGTGAAGAAGATTTAAAAGAGATACAGTCAAATTTAACGGACAATCTCTCTTCTTTAGAAGATATAGAAAATGTAAGTTGCAGTAACGAAGAAAATATGAGTGAGTGTTCTATTGATGTAGTGGAGATGGAGGGTACAATGAGCTCTCTGCTTGAGCATATTGCAAGTACATTTGATCAGGTAAGTACACTTAACTCTAATGTTGAAAATATCTCAGATGTTATTAGCCTTATAAAAGATATTTCAGATCAGACAAATCTTCTTGCCCTAAATGCGGCTATTGAAGCTGCTCGTGCAGGTGAACATGGACGTGGTTTTGCAGTTGTCGCAGATGAAGTCCGTAAACTTGCAGAGAGAACTCAAAAAGCTACAAGCGAAGTAGAAATTACAGTTCAAAGTCTAAAACAAAATACCCAAGAGGTTCATGAGCACTCTAAGTCTATGGAAGA
>Ga0172377_10003394_pt1 | contig 16355 bp, 11 predicted proteins | sample Pumphouse3metaG_FD_119749 | JGI IMG/M metagenome (GOLD analysis project Ga0172377, IMG submission 119749) | Leachate microbial communities from a municipal landfill in Southern Ontario, Canada - Pumphouse #3 metaG | ecosystem: Engineered > Solid waste > Landfill > Unclassified | place: Canada...
CCTGTATTGAAAATTGCGCTCAGAGAGAGAGTATTATGCTTTTTTTGTAAAAAAATAATATTAACTTTGCAATATTTTAGCCGCACAATAGTTAGTATATTGTACAAGATAAAAAACAGACTTATGTTATACAGAGACGTATATAGAACCATTTTTGATAATTCAGAAAGTTTAGAAACAAAACTAGATGCCATGAAGCCATGGCAATTATTTATTAAACGTTTTTGTGATATCGTTTTTTCTTTAATAGGACTTATACTTTTATCCCCTGTTTTTTTATTTGTGTATTTCATGTTGAAAAAACAAGGTGATGGAAAAATCATATTTTCTCAGGAAAGAATAGGATATAAAGGAAAGCCATTTACCATTTATAAATTTAGGACCATGAAAGAGCAAGCAGAACCGGATGGCCCTCAGCTTGCATCGAAGTATGACGGGCGCCTAACTCAAATTGGGAAGCTTCTTCGTGAGCATCATTTGGATGAACTTCCTCAACTATGGAATGTGCTAAAGGGCGATATGACCATGGTGGGTCCTCGCCCTGAAAGAAGATATTTCATAAATAAGATTATGAAGTATGATTCTCGCTATCAATATCTATATGAACTTCATCCTGGCGTTACTTCGGAAGCAACCTTGCATAATGGCTATACAGACACTATGGAAAAAATGCTTAAGCGTTTAGACCGCGATCTTTATTATTTAGAAAACAGAACATTAAAGATGGATTTTAAAATTATTGTTGAAACGGCTACTTCAATTGTTTTTGGAAAAAAATTCTAGTTTTTTCCTACCGAATGGCATTGCATCAACGGTCTTTCTTGTTCTGACATACCCCCAAAAGCACATTCGATATTAAACAACTGGTTTTAGTGACATCTATTTGTTCATAAATAATTTTTAAAACAGTTGCGAAAAAAAACTAATATCTATTTGAACACCTACAAAAAAGGAGTGCGACGCCGTTCATTACAAAAAAAAATGTTTACTTTGCATGTCGATTTTGAATAGTAACGATGAAAATGGAATCACACACAAAAGCCGCGCGCGCAAAACACGCAGCATCATCCAGAGTGCGAAGCTTTTGGATGGGTGTGATAACCTGTTTTCTCTTTTTGATCTGTTTGCTCCTTATTCTAGATGAATTTGTAGAGCAGCCGCTTTCAAACAAACATTATTTATCCTATTTGTTTACAGCTGTCTTTCTTTTGATTGCAAGTGTTTATGTACTTTTCTTTGTTTTACTAGATCGTAAACCAGCGAAAAAAAAGGAGAAAAAAGAAGTTATAAATGCAAGTAGACGTGGTTTTCTGACATTATCCACAAGTTTAGCTCAAACATCAACAGTTGATGGTGTGCGGAGGAAGATGGGAGAGGGTATCGCTGCGATAACGAAAAAGCGTAATCCGAAAAGTAAAAATCCCATTCTTCCGGCTGGAGCCGTTAGTTTTGAGCAATATAAACAGCTATGCACGGTATGTGGCGCATGCGTCACTGCATGTCCACTGCATATTTTGAGCCCGTCTTTAGCTTTTGAAAACTTGATGTTGCCTTTATTGTCTTTCGATCATGGTTCCTGTCCGATCGATTGTGTGAAATGTAATGATGTTTGCGCAACAGGGGCTTTAGAAAAAATCACTCCTGCCGATAAAACTGATATTCAAATAGGTTATGCTGTTTGGTTAAGAGAAAACTGTATTGTAATTAAGGACAAGCCTTGTCATAAATGCGAAGAAGTCTGTCCCAATGGTTCTATTCAAATGATTCAGTCAGGACGTTTTCAGATACCTATTATTAACACAGGCCGCTGTATTGGTTGCGGTGCTTGTCAGGCAAATTGCCCAGCGAGTCCGCTGAAGGCTATTTATGTTGAAGGGCATAAAGAACATCGTAAAAGTTGAAACCTTTAATACAAAGTTGATATGAGCTCGAAAAACACAATGAAAAGGAGAGATTTCCTAAAAATTATAGGTGTTGGTACCGCAGCTGTTTCTTCTGTTGCTTACACAAAGGCTTCGGAAAAAGCACCTTTTGGAATGAAAGCATTTCTTAGTCCCGAAGGAACTCCGCAAATGACGATGCGAACGGATGCCGCAGGTGAAAAGATAAGTTTGCTGGGATATGGTGGAATGCGCTGGCCAACCAAGCAAACTGGAGGAAATACTCGTGGAGAGATTATTGATCAAGATAAAGTTAATGGACTGATTGAATACGCCATGAAACATGGCATCAATTATTATGATACAGCTCCTGTTTATCATGGTGGACAATCAGAACATGCCATGGGCATTGCTTTGAGTAACTATCCTCGCGAAAGCTTTCATATTGCCACTAAACTATCAAATTTCGATGCATCCAAATGGACGTTGGAGAATGCTAAAGAAATATATGAAAATTCTTTTAAACAACTTGGTGTAAATTATATAGATTTTTATTTGCTTCACAGTGTAGGACCGGGAAAAGATTCTTTTGATCAGCGTTTTGTTAATAATGGAATTTTGGATTTTTTGGTTTCCGAACGTCAGAAGGGTAAAATCAAGCATTTGGGATTCTCTTTTCACGGAGACAGAGAGTCATTTCTTCATGCATTGAATTCTAATATAAAATGGGATTTTGTACAAATTCAGCTCAACTACTTTGATTGGACGCAGGATGCAGATAACAAACCGAGCGCATCCTACATGTATGAAGAACTTGTTAATAGACATTTACCCGTAGTCGTAATGGAGCCTCTACTGGGAGGGCGTTTAGCCAAACTAAATGATAAAATACTTGCAGAACTTAAGAAACGCGATCCTGAATTAAGTCCGGCGTCATGGGCTTTTCGTTTTGTTGGGAGTTTACCTGGCGTTTTGACGACTTTAAGTGGCATGACATATATGGAACATTTAAAGGAAGATATCACTGTTTTTTCTCCATTAAAAGCGGTTACCGATGCGGACAAGAATTTTCTGCAAGAAACAGCTGTCGCTATGATGAAATATCCTGTCATTCCATGTACTGGATGTCGGTATTGTATGCCGTGCCCGTTTGGCCTTGACATTCCTGCCAATTTTGCTTATTTCAATAAGTGTCTTGAAGCAGGAAATATCCCAGCAAGTAAACAGTCTGCAAATTATGTTAAAGCACGCGAAGCTTTTTTGGGCAACTTTTCAAAAAGTGTTCGTGAAAAAAAACAATCAATTCATTGTACGGCCTGCGGACATTGTCTTCCTCTTTGCCCGCAACACATCAAAATTCCTGATCAAATGAAGAGAATAAATACTTTGGTACAAAATCTTAAAAATAACACATTATAAACTATTAATTATGATTCAATTACAATTTATCGGTGGCTTTGGATTTCAAGAAGTCCTAATCATTGCTCTCATTATTCTGCTACTTTTTGGCGGAAAGAAAATTCCAGAACTTATGAAAGGACTAGGGAAAGGTGTTCGTAGTTTTAAAGATGGCATAAACAGCATCGAAGATTCAACAGAAAAAGAATTTAAGGATTCTGATCAGCAGCCCAAAGAGGAAAAGAAAGAATGAGCTCTCCTCAGCACGATATAAACGCTACTTTCTGGGACCATCTTGATGCTCTCAGAGCCGTTATCATACATGTTTTTATTGCTGTAATGATAGCAACGATCGTAACGTTTTGTTTTAAGGATTTGCTTTTCCAAATTGTTCTTGCCCCCAAATACGATAGCTTCATTACTTATCGACTTTTAAGGAGATTAAGTGATGCGGTAGGTCTTTCTTCGATTGCGCCGCAAGGTTTTAATGTTGAATTAATAAATACCGGAATGGCTTCGCAGTTTCTTGTCCACATGAAAATGGCTTTTTGTATGGCTATACTTTTGGTCTCGCCATATATTCTTTATGAGTTGTTTTCTTTTGTTGCTCCTGCACTATACAGAAACGAACGCCGCTATTCTATTCGATTTATCTTGAGTGGTTACATCATGTTTTTGATGGGCGCTTTGCTAAGCTATTTGTTGATATTCCCATTGACCTTTCGTTTTTTGGGAACTTATCAAGTTAGCAATGATGTTAAGAATTTAATTTCTTTGGAATCGTATATCGACACAATGATGATGCTCAACTTAATGATGGGCATTCTTTTTGAGCTCCCTGTTCTTTGTTGGCTTTTTGCTCGCTTTGGATTTTTAAAACCAAGTTTTATGGTGAAATATCGTAAACATGCAATTGTAATTATTTTGATTATTGCTGCAATTATTACGCCAACAAGTGATGCATTTACCTTGTCAATGGTTTCATTACCTATTTATTTACTTTTTGAATTAAGTGTAGTCATTGTGAGGTTCACATATAAGCCAAGAAATACTGATGACGATGATGACGACGACGATGATGACGATGATAGTGGGAAGACAGGAAATGAAAATAATTTGCCGGAACCCAAAAATAAACAACTGAATGTGGAGAAACAAATGTAAAGATCTACAAATTACTTATATCAATAAAAGGATGTGTCAACAAGCACATCCTTTTTATTTTCAAATAATTTTATTCCACACTTTTCAATAAAGCACTTTTACAGGATAACTGGGAATATACAGTTATTACAGCAAGAAGCAGGGATTCTCTATCAGTAGAGGGATAAAACATTTACCTGCTTTTACACAAGGAAGGTCGTGAAAAATTCTATAAAGTCCTAAACTGAGAGCATTGTCAAAAATACAACAAACTTTATTACTAATTCCATTGAGTTACCAAAAGAGGGTGCGTTCATTGTTTAACGCACCCTCTTTTGATTCTGCTTATAAAAGGAAGAAAACTATTTTGGAGCCTTGTCGTTAGATAATTTAAAAGCATAATACACATAAGGAAGTTTGATTATTTTACTAAATAGCTGTGTGTATTTTTGTTTTACTTGAACTTGTTTTGCATCAGAATTCCAATGTGCATCAAGTAATTGCTGTGCCTGTTCTAAGGTGAGTTGATGCTTGTCAATTTGAGTTTTATACTTATCTTTCATGTTGTCATAAAGATCACCAGCTTGATGTAAATCTTTCAGATAAGCATAAAAAACCGGTGAAAACTTTGCAGACAATTCTTTGTCAAGTTTTAACCCTTTTACGACATGTTGGCAACGCCAGCGATCTTTTGTTGATTGTGCGAACGCAACACTTGACAATGAAAGAAAAAGAATAACAACAAATGCTGTCTTGAAAATGTTTTTTATCATTTGATAGAATTTTAGATTAACAAGATAAAAAAAGAGTTGGTCTGTAAGCCGGGTTTTGTATCCTAATTTGAATCAGGATGTTTGCCATTTATCTACACCTTCTGTCACCAAAAGGTTCTATCGTTCTACCCTCCGACGTACCTAAGTTTGGGCGAGCAACCCTCAAACGCCGGTTTACTTGAACTTTCAACGTTCGTAACGCACGTCCCGGAACATTGCTGTCCGGCCGGTGAGCTCTTACCTCGCCTTCTCACCCTTACCTCCAAAATGAAGGCGGTTATTTTCTTCTGCGTTATTTTACCCTCGCGGATATCTTCCCGTTAGGAAGTGAACTGCTCTTTGTTGCCCGGACTTTCCTCCTGCTCCATCATGAAGCCGACGGCAAACCGACCAACTCTTTTGTTTGAACTTGCAATATTACGACTTTAGTTTTATATTCCCAAAAGATTTTTGTATTTTTGTTGAATACTAAAAAACACAAACATGAAGACTTTTGTCATTTTTTTCATTTTCACGTTGAGTTTGGTCTTTCCTTTAAGTGCTCAGACAGAATATTTACCCACCAAGGAGAATCTGGAAGCTCGCAAACAATTTGCAAACGATCGTTTTGGTATTTTTATCCATTGGGGTATTTATTCTACTTATGCTCAAGGTGAATGGTATTTGCAAGATGGCAAATTAAATAAAGATGAATATGCCAAGGCTGCTACATGCTTTTTCCCTATTCGTTTTAATGCTCATGAATGGGTTAAGGCTATTAAAAATGCTGGAGCAAAGTACATTTGTTTTACATCTCGTCATCATGATGGTTTTTCCATGTTTAAGACTGCGGCATCTTCTTATAATATTGTGGACGGCACTCCTTTTAAAAGAGATATTGTAGGCGAACTTTCACAAGCTTGTCATGACGAAGGTATCAATATGCACATTTATTATTCGTTACTCGATTGGTATCGTGATGATTATCCAATTGGCAGTACAGGGCATGATACTGGTCGAAAGGGTGATAAAGTTGATTACAATTCTTATTTCAATTTTATGAAGGAACAGATTAAGGAACTATTGACTCATTATGGTCCGATTCGAGCTCTTTGGTTTGACGGATATTGGGATCATCTTGGAGATAAAACACCTTTCGATTGGCGCATGCCAGAACTTTATCAATACATACACACTATTAATCCTGCATGTTTGATCGGTAATAATCATCATTTAAAACCTATCACTGGAGAAGATTTTCAAATGTTTGAGCGGGATTTACCGGGTGAAAACACTGCAGGTATGTCTGGACAAGAGGTTAGTAAATTGCCTTTGGAGATGTGTCAGACGATGAATGGTATGTGGGGTTACAAAGTTGCTGATTTAAATTATAAATCATTGAAAGAATTAATTCAATTACTTGTCAAGTGTGCTGGAAAAGGATCTAATTTACTGCTTAATATTGGCCCGCGTCCAGATGGAGAATTGCCTGACATGGCTTTAAATAGACTTAAAGAAATCGGAGAGTGGATGAAACTCAACGGAGAAACTATTTATGGTACTGAAGCTGGTGATATACCAGAACAATCATGGGGCATTTCTACTAAGAAAGGTAATAAACTTTATTTACATGTTCTTTCCTTAAAAGGAAATATACTTGAAGTTTCGATGAAAGCAAAGGTTACGCATGCAATAGATTTTGCAACCAAAAAAGAACTCCATTTTTCTATTAGTAAAAAGACGGGAACTATTAGCATACAGCTTACAAAGGAGCCAACAAGTATTGACTATATTATTGAATTAACAAAAAAATGATGGGATTTTCCCATCATTTTTATTTTCTGAAATTTCTTATTTTAAAAAGCACTATTCTTTTGCGGCTTTTTCAGCATCTGTCATCAGTTGTTTTACTCGGTCTATCGTAAAACGACGAAATTTACCTGTATCTTTGCGTAGGGATTTACCATTACTTCTTAAAGCATATAGGTCTGTAATCCATTTCTCTGCTTTAATATTCATATCATTTTCATAATTATAAGTGATATCTTGTATCTTCATGTTGAAATTACCATCTGAACACGTTATCAAAATACGGTAAAAGAAATCCGTACAGTCGCTTTCCCAACTTTTGCGTTTAAAATACATAAGTTCTTGAATATTGGAAACAATGTATCCTTTTTCCGCATCTTGTAAAGTAATTTTTGAGTAATCTTTGTGTTCTGATGCTTTTACAACTCCTTGAGTATATTCCAACAAATTGGAAAAAATCTCAGCTTTTGATTTGCCTGGAACTGAAAATGTTTTATTGAAAACAACAGAACCGTTTTCAGTAGTAGGTACCTGACCTTTTAAATAATCATTTATATTACTCTTTTGAGCAAAAGTATAACATGTAATCAAGCTTAATAAAACAACAATAATCCTCTTCATCTTGTTTAAATTTTTGTGCTCACAAAATTATGAAAAATATTTTGACTGCACATCTTTAACATGAAAATCTGTTACATGCAGAAGAAAATATTTTGTGCACAGATTTTTGTGATTCACAATCGACAAAAAATTCTATGGGTCTCTCCATTAATCTGACACAGGGAATTTTAAATACTTCAATTACCTTTCCTGTTTTTAAAACAGCGTTTTATAGGTCTCAACTTTAACCACACAGGAACATTCTACCTCGTAGTGCCTTTGATACACTTGATACATTTCATTAATTGGGCTGAAATTCTATCAGAATATGGTGTTACAAATGAAATGTTACTTTTCATTCTATGTGACGCGGTGCGTTTCTTTTGTGACGCGACGCGTTTCTTTCATGACGCACTGCGTTTCTTTTGTGACGCACTGCGTTTCTTTTGTGACGCACTGCGTCACCAACTTTGATTGAGCATGTAAAAATTTGAACAACACGATCGAAGCAATTCGCTGAAAGCAATGAGTTTATTTTATGACCTGTATTTTTCACAAAAAGAAAATTAAGATAAAAAACAACCGCAGAGCAAAATTGAACTTTTATCCCCTCTAAACTTCCATCCTTTAAACATTTCAGCTCATTTTGCACTTGCTCGTTGACTCTGCGCAGAATGAAAAAGTAGAAAAACAAATTGTTTTTTGCTGCCATTAGGAAGAAAAACCGTAATTTTGCTTTTCAGAAAAGAAAAAATTATGAATCCTATTATCATAGCAGGTCCTTGCGTCATTGAGTCAGCAGATTTGTTGAGAGTTGTGGCGGGCGAATTAGTTAGACTGAACAAAAAATATCATATTGACATAATTTTCAAATCCTCATTTGATAAAGCGAACCGAACTTCAATAAAATCTTTTCGTGGCCCCGGTTTAGAAAAAGGGCTTCAGATGTTAGATGATATCAAACGTGAATTTGGACTTAAAATTCTTACAGACATTCATGAAAGTTGGCAAGCCGAGCCTGTTTCAAAAGTAGCAGATGTTCTACAGATTCCAGCCTTTTTGTGTAGACAAACAGATTTATTGGCAGCAGCAGCAAAGACAGGAAAGACTGTGAACATAAAAAAAGCGCAATTTCTTTCAGGAAAAGATATGAAGTATCCCGTCAATAAGGTCATAGAAAGCGGAGGTAAGAATGTTTGGTTAACAGAACGCGGAAATAGTTTTGGTTATAACAATTTGGTTGTTGATTTCAGAAATATCCCCGTTATGAAGGAGTTTACACCACATGTCATTATGGATTGTACACACAGTGTGCAACAACCGGGAGGTTTAGGAAATGCTACAGGAGGTAATCGTGAATACATTCCCGCCATGGCTCTTGCAGCAAAAGCTTTTGGAGCCACCGGCTTTTTCTTTGAAGTACACCCGGATCCTGACAATGCTCTTAGTGATGGCCCCAATATGCTAGAACTAAATAATTTTGATAAAATCATTTCATCTATACTATAATTTATATGAACAAATGGAATAGTACTGCCATCAAATGTTTGGAAGATGAAGCAGAAGCCATATTGAGCTTAATTCCTGTAATTGATGACAATCTCGATAAAGCTGTTAAAATTATTATGCAATGTACCGGTAAAGTTGTTATTACTGGTGTAGGCAAAAGTGGACATATCGGAGCTAAAATAGCTTCTACTTTTTCAAGTGTCGGAACGCCTAGTTTTTATGTGAATCCGTTAGACCTATATCATGGAGATTTAGGCGTTATCATGCAGAACGATGTAGTGATAGCAATTTCTAACTCTGGACAAACAGACGAATTATTAAGAATTTTTCCTCAATTACTGGAACGTAGAATTCCTATTATTGGAATGAGTGGAAATAAGAAATCTCTACTGGCCAAATATTCACAAGCTCATCTTTTTGTTGACGTTAAAAAAGAAGCTACTCCGTTAGGACTTGCACCGACATGTTCAACTACCGCAACATTGGCACTTGGAGATGCTCTAGCTTGCTGCCTGATCAAAGCACGAGATTTTAAGGACTCCGATTTTGCGCGTTTTCATCCAGGAGGTGCACTAGGTAAAATGTTACTGACAAAGGCCAGTGATGTGATGATAAAAGACAATCTCCCGGTCATTTCTCCTGATACAAAATTAGGGCATGCCGTCATTCTGGTAAGTAAAGGTCGTTTAGGCATATGTGTTGCTGTAGAAGATGAAAAAGTAATAGGTATCGTAACCGATGGAGACATTCGTAGAGCGATGGAAACATCTCAAAACAAATTCTTTGATTTGCAGGTTAAAGACATCATGACAAAGCATCCCAAAACAGTTTCTATAGATACTCATATTATTGATATTGATAAAATTATGAATACGAATAAAATACACTGTGTCTTGGTTGTTGATGAAGAGAATCGTTTACTAGGTATTGTTGATTCCTTCAGTACTGTAATTTAAGAATGAAACATTTATTTTATTTTGTTTTTATTACATTTTTGAGCGTACCTTTTTCAGTAAAGTTGTGTGCAAAAACTGAGGTTTTCTCTAAAGCAGACATGGTGAAATTACTTGAAAAGCAAGGAGTAAAATTTACAGATAATAACGATATTGTCTTTTTTCATACAGGGCAAGCCAAATTTAATGATCTCTTTAAAGCTGTGAGACAGGCAAAATCATCCATTCATATGGAGTATTTTAATTTTCGTGATGATTCTATTGCCAATGCACTTTTTTCGCTTTTAGCTCAAAAAGTAAAGGAAGGGGTTGAAGTTAGGTTAATTTATGATGCATTTGGAAATGCGTCCAACAACAAACCTATTAAACACAAAAAATTACAGCAAATTCGAGATTCTGGCATTAAAATATATGAATTCGATCCCATTGTTTTTCCATGGGTAAATCATATTACCCCTAGGGATCATCGCAAAATTGTAATTATAGATGGAAAAACAGCATACTCCGGGGGCATGAACGTAGCGGATTACTATATTAAGGGCAAACCTGACATTGGCAGTTGGCATGATATTCATTATCGAATTGAGGGTGATGCCGTTGCAGAGTATCAGAGTATTTTTTTAAGAATGTGGAAAAAGGTATCCGGTGAAGATGTTTCAGGTACAAAATACTATCCAGGAGAATCATTCAAATGTAATGCCTTAAAAGGATTAGAGGAAGATACAACAGCCACAGCAGGCAAAAAAAGAATTGGTATTATTAATCGAGAACCGCATACAAGCCCCAAAATAATTCGCCGTACTTTTCTTTATGCAATTCACTCTGCACAACATTTGATACAAATCATCAATCCATATTTTACATTGAATGGAAGTATTCGACGAGCACTTAAAAATGCGATTAAACGAGGTGTTGAAGTAGAAATCATGGTTTCTGAAAAAAGCGATATTCCAATTACTCCTAGAATCGTAGATTATGAAGTAAGGCAATTAATGAAAGCTGGAGCCGAGGTCTATTTTTATCAAGGTGGTTTTCATCACAGTAAAATAATGATGATCGATGGAGAATTATCTTATGTTGGTTCTGCTAATTTAGACAGTCGTAGTTTGCGATGTGACTATGAGTGCAACGCTTTGATTTTGGATGCAGCGAGTACCCACGAATTGCAGAATATTTTTAATCATGATAAAATTTTTAAGAGTGTTCGTTTAACAGATGAATATTGGAAGAAACGTCCACACTGGAAAAATTTTCAATCTTGGTTTTATCATTTTCTAGCTCCTGTCGTTTATGTTCAGCCAACAAAAAGCGATGAACATCTTTGCGAAAAAACATTAGTTCTTTAATGCTTTCTTTTTATTTAGACCAAAGAACTCTTTCAGCGAGTTAAAATCTCGTTGAAAAAGTATTCCTGCGCCATTTGTAGTTAGAGACGTTTTGGTAAAGTATCTATCGTTAGTTTCACTATAAGCTTTCAAACTGATTATACCGGATTTCGTAAGTAACCAACGAATATTAAAGTCTCCAACAAAATTATTTGTGTAATATGCTTGATCGCGATAACCAAAATTACCATTAATCAGTACTCTATTATTGAGTAAACTACCTGAAAGCAAACCTTCTACCTCCATATCACTCCAGCCGACTCTACCAGTAGAAATATTGGTTCCAAATTTCCAATTATTAATATGTAACGCATTTGATAACATGGTATTAAACTGTTCACTTAATGTACTTGCTAATAAGGATTTCATGGCTACACTAGATTGGTTTTGTGTACGTCCCGTATTATAATTTGAATAGTCGTATGTAAAAAAGCGTCCGATACTGAGAAGATATATAATCTGCATGTTCATGTCTCCTTGAGAGGCTATCATGTTCCTGACCATTTGTTTTTCCTCATCATTTACGTTAGAAAAATCTAAATCAAAAGAGACTTCTGGCGACGCGCATTTTCCTTTAAAATAAAGAATACAGTCCACATTAGCAGTCGTATTTTGAAGATTTCCAAGATTTAAATCTGCCAGTGAAACGGAATTAATGGTATAAACACCTTTCATATTCAAATCTCCATCCATCGGTGAACCGTTAAAACGGACAATACCACCTTGTTGCATTTGGAAACTCTTATGTATAACATCTCTTATAGTTATCTTATACAGCCCATCATTTATTAAGTAATTTCCAAAAATCGAAAATTTACCTTTATTGTAGTAATTGATATGAAGAGGCCCAGATCCCCTTAAACTAATGTTGTCTCCAGTTTTTCTATCCGTTAAAACAACAAGAGTAGCATTGGGATTTGTATTAATTTTAAAATTCAAATAAGTATCAGTTGAAGCATCTTTTTCTTCATTCTCATGTTCGTGGTCTGTTGGGTGATTTTTTGTCGTTTCAGTTTGAGAATTTGTTTTTGTAAAATGAATATACCCTTTGTTATCACTTTCTACTGGATTTGAGCTGTCATAAACAAATGTAGTGTTTTTTTGTGGAGTCATGTCCATATCAACGTGAACTGCGTCTGTTGTTCCCCATAACCTACAATTGCCATCTGAATAAACGGTACCCCAAAACGTATTTGTTTCGTGTTCATTCCAATCGTATGCCAGAAGATTTTTGGCGTCAATTTTAAGATCGTATTTGAAATCATGAAGTACGCGATGACTGATTTCTCCATTCACTTTTGCTGAATTTCCTTTTTCGTCATTTAAGGTGACATCTTTAAAAATAAATTTTCCAGGAGCGAAAGTAATGCTATCATTCGTAATATGGTATGTAACATTCAATGCTTTTGGCTTAAATCTCAACTCGTCAATGCTTTCTTGTCCTTCTAAATTCATGGCATTAAGAGGACCATAGAGACGGAGCTTTCCTGTACATTGACCTGAAAGATTACTCATAAAACTCGAAAAGTATTGATTAAGAAATTCCATGTTCGTTTTTACAGAGGTAAAAGTCAAATTAATTTGACTTTCGCCAACATTTACAAAACCTTTTATAAAAGTAGAATCTTCTTTTGTTCGTTGTGTCTTCGCGTCAAAATGAATCATCTTATTGGCGTTATCCCATTTCCCATTTAATAAAAGGGTTCCCATATCACCTGTATTAAACTTAAAGTTATTCACGGTTAATTGAGCATTAACATCCTTGTTTTCAGATAAATCATTTGTTTTTAGAAAGCCTGAAGCCTTACCATCAAATTCTACGGGATGAAAATTCAAAATATCAAAGACGTAGCCCAAATCAATTTCATTCACTTTAGCCAAAAGTCCTTTCCCATTAGCAATACTATCAGCCGTATTACTGACAGCTATATATTGATTTCCATGACTAATCATGAAATTGTGAATTTGATAGTTGTTTTTCTTGAAATCTACTAATGAGGGGTTTACAGTCCAAATGGAGTCATTTACGTAGATAATAGACGGAAAAATTTGAATGTGCGTGTTGTCAACACCATTTTTGTCTTTGCTGAAAGAAGTTTTTGTTTTTATAAATCCCTGCGTACCGTGTTCGGCTAACATTTTCCATTCCATTTGAGATAAAATAGAATTATTGTATGCTTCCGTATTTAGTACAAATTTAACGTCGTTATGATTAAATGTTTTCGTAATCTGTCCCAATAAAGAAAGGGAATCTCCCTGATTCGTTAAGAATAAGCTACCATCCTTATAAGGGCTTCCATTAAAAGTAAATGAAGGCAAAAATGCTGTTAATTGAATATCATTGGTCGTAGTGTCAAAAAATCCTGATAAATTCGGCATTTGTTCGAAATGAATAGGAATTTTAGTTAAATGTTCAAGTAAATCGGATCGCTTTAGATGAATATCAAAAAGCGCATACTTATCTTTATCAAAAACTCTTCGGTCATTAAAAAGAGAAGGCAGTACATGTACCTGTTTTTTAAGAAAATTGTAAAAATAAATAGGTACATCTACCATATTGACGTTCCCGTTAATATGAGCATCCAACAAATCACTAGCAATAGTAGTATGAATTTTATCTTGGATTTTGGAAGACGCCAAGATTAAGCTGTCAAAAGCATAAGTCTTATCATTCTCTTTCATATTAAAATTATGAATTTTAATAATACCCATAGGGGTGGGAGAGAATTCGTTCAGCTTAATAAAAACTTGTGCTGAAATATTATTATTTGCATAGTTCTTAATTAGGTGAAGCGCTTCAGGATTAAAACGGATGATATTAATTGATGCCGTTAACTTGTCCCCTATATTTGTAAAGTTATACTTAGCTTGCAAATCAGTACTTAGGTTGTTGTCTAAAACTTTTAAATTGCCATCAAAATTAGATTTTGAATACGTCCCTACAACTCGAATATTCTTATACACATAATCATTTAGTCTTAGATTATTGATCGTACTTTCAACATTGAATTTTAATGGTTGTGTTAAACTACCCGACAACTCTGACTGAGAATTAATTGGACCTGATAGGAATTTTCGGTTAATCAAAGAGCTTATATCCAAATCATGTGTTTCTATTTTTGCAGATACATAATGCCCTTGTAAATCAATATGCTCACGCATACTTCCTAGATTGCAAGCCGTATTACCATAAAGAACAATCCTATTTGGACGAACAATTACAAGTCCTCGATGATCGATCTTTCCTATTTTATCGATATTATCCGGTATTTTAGTTTGTGGACTTAAAACTGCTATGATTGATTTAAGCTGTTTTGTTTCAATTTGAAAATTACTAATATCACTTCTCAATAAAAGCTGTTTATGAAGTAGTTTATAAAGATTAATATCTGTATGTGCTTGAAATAATAATTGCCCAGGATTATCAGTCAGATTAGAATAAATCTGAACAATGTCATTATTTTTATTGATAGTTGCTGTTATATTGACTGTATTGTCAATTTTCTTTAGGGGAGAATACAAAATGCCGAATTCAGGCAGAAACATCTTTACTTGAACATTTAAATGCCTAAAATTATTATGAAGAAAATCAAGCTTTTCATTTCGAGTCTGATTGATTGCCATTAAATTACTCATTTCGAGAGATGATTGTGGCATAATCAGCTTAAAATTTTTAATTTGTGTAGCCTTTGGACCTGCAATCAGGTTAAATGCCAAGTGATTAATTTTTAAACCGCTCTTTTCTTCTAATTGAAGTTTTCTTACCCTAATACTCAAAGAGTCTCTAGATATTTTATTGATTCTAAAATTACCATTGACGTTTCTAAAATCTAGATGAGAAATATTTAGAAGACCGTTAGTAGGAGCCTTACTTAAATTATCATATGTTACATTGAGATTTCTAATAATAAAGGTCCTTAGCAAAAAATCCATTTTAGGTCCTTTCGAATTCTTATTTGAGGACAAGCTATCTATTAAGAATTGATAATTAGCCTTTGCAGCATCGTTAGCTTTATATAGATGGCAGTATGTATCAAATAAATTAAGATCATTGACAATGATTTGATGATTAAATAAAGACAATGGTTTTAGTCTGGCACTAATCTGTGCAGAATACAGTAAACTGTCATTTTTTTTGTCCAGAATACTTGTATTTAAAAGATTAATACGTCCACTTATATCAATATGTATACTCTGAATAGAAACTTTCGTTCCAAATTTTTCTGAGAGTTCTTGAGAAACCGTTCTCGATAAATATTTTGATACAAATGGTAGATTTGAAAATACCATAAAAACAATGTAGAGGCCTAAAATGACCGCCACAAGAATTCTTACTATGTTGCCTAAACGTTTAATTTTTCAATCTGAGTATTTCGTTACAAAATTACGAAAAAACCATGATTCAATTTTGTTCTTATTTTAAAAAGCATCGTATTTTATTTAATGAAGCTGTTTCATACGACTCGTTGGCAGAATTAAACAATTAAGAAATTAAAGCACTAAAGTCACGCATGTCAATGACTTTTAATAATTTATCAGTTCATAAACTGCTGAATTTGTATCACCATATGCACTACTTGTAACTAATATCCATAAAAAAATTGAGATGTAGAAGGATTTCTCCAAGCATACATCAATGAGAGAAGGAAATATAACTCATAAAGTTGTATTACTCAAGTTTTCAGACATAAAGGTAAGCATCCACGTTTTTTCGCACAAAACACTGACATAGAAAGAAGTACTTCTTACAATGGAAACCTATCAGCGAAATTAAATAGGCCTTCATTTCATTGATAAACGTGTTAAGTTTTAAATTTTGAGCCGCCTCAGATACTTAAAGAAGCTAAAAAATGAGGGTTTCGATGAGTAACTCACATTTTTTTGTTAAGTTTGCATAGTAAATTTCAGAAATGATGAAGAAACTTA
>Ga0172377_10003399_pt1 | contig 16346 bp, 18 predicted proteins | sample Pumphouse3metaG_FD_119749 | JGI IMG/M metagenome (GOLD analysis project Ga0172377, IMG submission 119749) | Leachate microbial communities from a municipal landfill in Southern Ontario, Canada - Pumphouse #3 metaG | ecosystem: Engineered > Solid waste > Landfill > Unclassified | place: Canada...
ACCATCCGTGCCGTAAACCTGGCCGAAAAATACCGCAACTGCGTAATCCTGCTTCTGGATGAAGTCCTGGGACACATGCGTGAGTCCGTACGCCTGCCTGATTTGGCAAATGTGAGAGTAATCAACCGAATCAAACCCACAGTGCCTCCGCACTGGTATAAACACTATGATGAAAACCAAAAATACCTGTCGCCCCTGGCCAGTTATGGCGAAGGCTACAGGTTCCATGTAACCGGGCTCACCCACGATGCCCACGGTTTCCCCACAAACAAGAGCAGCGAAGCCGCCGAGATGATGGAGCGTCTGCGCAAAAAGATCTCTTACAATATCCGGGACCTCGTGCAGATCGAAAGCCACGAAATGGACGATGCCAAGATCGCCATCTTCGCGGCAGGTATTACTGCCCGTGCCGCCAAGGGAGCTATTGCCATAGCTCGTTATGAAGGCATCAAAGTAGGACTTCTGCGCCCGCTTACCATTTGGCCATTCCCGGATGACGCCGTGCGCAAAATGCTGCGCAATGTTGAGACCGTGATTGTCCCCGAACTCAATCAAGGCCAGCTGATTAACGAGATACGCCGCCTTACAAAAGACAAGAGCGACAGCAATGTGCTTAGCATTCAGAGGGTAAACGGTCAGTTGATCACACCCAACGACATTCTGCGCAAGATCAAGGAGGTAAGTTGAGATGGCTAATATCCCGCAAAAAATAGTACATCAATACCTGCGCCACGACAAGAAGTTCCCTCACGTGTGGTGCGCCGGATGCAGCAATGGCATAGTACTGGGCGCCATTATCCGCGCCATTGCCTCCCTGAATCTGAACCGCGACGACATCGTGATGGTTTCCGGAATCGGCTGCTCCTCCCGTATGCCGGTCTATATAGACCTCAACACTCTGCATACCCTGCATGGACGTTCCATCGCCTTTGCAACAGGGATCAAGATGCATAAACCTTACATGAAGGTGATTGTGATCACCGGAGACGGAGACTGCACCGCGATCGGCGGAAACCACCTGATTCACGCTGCCCGCAGAAACCTCGACCTCAGCGTGATCTTGATCAACAACAACATCTATGGCATGACCGGCGGTCAATGTTCACCTACCACGCCGCATGATGCCATCGCCACCACCGCTCCTTATGGCAATATCGAGCCTGATTTCAACATCTGTGAGCTGGCAATGGGCGCCGGCGCCTCTTTCGTTGCCCGCACCACAGCCTTCCACGTACAGGAAATGCAGAATTACATTCAAGCTTCTCTGGAACATCCCGGATTCTCTTTGCTGGAAATAATCTCCGCTTGCCCCGTTATCTTCGGACGCCTCAATAAAAAGGGCGGAGCTCCGCAGATGATGAAGGAATTCAGGGACAACTCCATTCCTTTGGCAGCTGTGGACAAGCTTCCTCCGGAACAGGTGCAAGGCAAGATCATCCGCGGTATTCTGCGCAAGGACATCAAACCCGAATTCTGCGCCGCTTATGCCGATCTGGTGGCCAGAGTGGCTCCGAAAGGGGAGGATAAATGAACAAGAGTTACGAAATCCGTCTCTCCGGCAGTGGAGGTCAGGGACTGATCCTGGCCGGCATCATCCTCGCCCGCGCCGCAGTAATTGATAAGCACAAAGTTACTCAAACCCAGAGTTACGGTCCGGAATCCCGCGGCGGATACTCCCGCGCAGACGTGATAATCAGTGACAAAGAGATCTATTTCCCCGAAGCCACAAACTTCAATTGCCTGCTCGCCCTTACACAGGAAGCTTGCGACAAGTATCTCTTTGACTTGCGCGACACCGGTACCCTGATAATCGACACCACCTTCGTGAAAAACCTGGCTCTGGCTGCCGACAATACGTATGAGCTGCCCTTTACTGAGATTGCTCAAGAGCAGTTGGGCAGTACGATGTCCACGAACGTGCTATCTCTGGCTTTTCTGGTGAAAGTAACCCAGATTGTTAGCGAAACTGCTCTGGAAACATCGCTGCGTGAAACCGTGAAGCCTGCCTTTGTAGATATGAACATCAAGGCCATGAAGCTTGGCTTCAAGCTGGCCGATGAATACAAGAAATAAAGGACTACAGCATGGTTAAGCACATCAGCCACATCGGAATAGCAGTGAAAGACCTGGAAGCCGGAATCGCCTTTTACCAAAAGCTGGGCCTCACCCTGGAAGGAACTGAGGAAGTGCCCTCACAGATGGTAAAAGTTGCCTTTTTCCCTGTTGGCAATACCAGAATTGAACTACTGGCACCTACTTCCGAAGAAAGCCCTATCGCCAAATTCATCGAGAAAAAAGGTGAAGGAATCCAACATATCGCCTTCGCAGTGGAAGATCTGCCCGATGCTCTCAAAAAATCTGAGGAAGAAGGCATCCGCCTCATCGATAAAGAACCCCGCCCCGGAGCGCATGGAGCCGATATCGCCTTCCTGCATCCAAAATCCACTGGTGGTGTCCTGATCGAACTCTGTAAAGAAAAACACTGATAAACACCTAATAAGAAAGAGACGGAGCCCTTCATAGCGGTTCCGTCTTTTTTTGCGCCTGCGTAGGAACCACACCATCTATTACGCAGATACAAGTGGGACTAATCTTGGATAATGCAAAGTTTATTTGACCTTATGTATCTTATTGTATACCTATATGTTATATGGTCATATGGACTTCAATAGCAGGAGTGGATTTTATACATTGCCCGAAGTCCACGCCGCCCCTTAACTTATTTTGCCATAAGATAGACAGCATAGGTGTTTTGAGCTGTGTGCCTTATTAGAGATAAAGTCCATTTGAGATTGCAACTCTATGTTTAGCAATTCATTTCGCGGTCAAATGGAATCATGGACGACGTAAACGCAGCTCCTCATTCAGCTTTACCCCTTTACTTTCAGGAGTGGTGAAGCAGATATCATCGAGTGATCATCGAGTGGTCACTGCTTTATAACAGCTTTATATCAGCTTCAGTACAGCTTGAACATCAGGGGAGAACCTCGCTGCAATGCATTTTATAGCCTATGAATCTGGCACTTCTGTACGTCAGATAACTCTCTCTCATAAAGCGTTATGCGTGTATATAAAAAAAGGTCTGGGATTTGTAAACCCGAGACCTTGAAATCAAAATGGGGTGGGTGATGGGATTTGAACCCACAACGCCCGGAACCACAATCCGGTGCTCTGCCGTTGAACTACACCCACCACAATGTTTGTGGATAAAGAAAGGTAATCTGGCACGCCAGAAGGGATTCGAACCCCTGACCCGCAGCTTAGAAGGCTGCTGCTCTATCCTACTGAGCTACTGGCGCAAGAAAAATATGGTAGCGGCGCAGGGATTTGAACCCCGGACCTGCGGATTATGATTCCGACGCTCTAACCAGCTGAGCTACACCGCCACACTCTATAAAAAAGAACGAGTTATCTCTCGCTCTTATTACTGAAATATGGTAGCGAGGGAAGGATTCGAACCTTCGACCTTCGGGTTATGAGCCCGACGAGCTACCAGCTGCTCCACCTCGCGTCACATGTTCTACCACTTTTTTGGGGGGAGCCCATCTGTCAAGATAAATCTTGAGACGCTTTTCATTGAGGCTTTTAATACACTCCAATTCACAAAGAGGGAAGACGACCAAGCCATCTTCCCCTGTGGTACTTATTACTTCATGAATGGATAATCGAAATTAAGTGCTGGAACGAAGTTTTCCTTGATGGATCGAGCGGAAATCCAGCGTTGCAGGTTCAAGGCAGAACCCGCTTTATCGTTAGTTCCGGATGATCTTCCGCCGCCAAAAGGCTGTTGACCTACAACAGCACCGGTTGGCTTGTCGTTGATGTAGAAATTACCTGCACTATGTCGCAGGGCATTATAAGCAGTACAGATTGCGGTGCGATCCTGAGAGAAGATCGAACCTGTAAGTCCATAAACAGAGGTTTTATCACACAGTTCCAATGTCTTCTCAAAATCCTCATCCTGATATACATACACGGTCAACACCGGGCCGAATATTTCTTCCTGCATGGTTTTGAACAGTGGATTTTCGGCTTTGATGATGGTAGGCTCTACAAAGTAGCCCACACTATCGTCGCAGTTACCACCGCGGATCACGCTTGCATCATTGGCATTTTTTGAGTAGTCGATGTAACTTTTTATGTTATCGAAGCTTGCTTTATCGATCACAGCATTAATCAAATTGCCAAACTCGCGCACATCACCCATTTTTACCTGATCCAGCATTTCATTCATGGAGCTCAGCCATTCATCATAGATGGATTGTGGAATGTAGAGCCGGGAAGCGGCACTGCACTTCTGCCCTTGATACTCAAAGGCTCCTCGCAGTGAGGCCACGGCAAGGGCTTGAACATCGGCAGAAGGATGCGCAAAGATGAAATCCTTTCCTCCCGTTTCGCCCACTATTCTGGGATATGACTTGTACAGGTGAATATTGTTTGCTGTTGTTTTCCATAGATGGTTAAACACCTTTGTACTGCCTGTGAAATGAATCCCAGCAAGATGCGGAGAGTGCATCACGTGCTGTCCGATGGTTTCACCTGAGCCGGGGATGAAGTTTATCACACCATCCGGCAATCCTGCTTCTTTGAGAATCTTCATTATATAGTATCCACTGTAAACCGCTGCGCCGGAGGGTTTCCACACTACTGTGTTACCCATCAAAGCAGGGGCAGTGGGCAGATTTCCAGCAATAGCCGTGAAATTGAACGGAGTAAGGGCAAAGATGAAGCCTTCCAGGGCTCTGTATGAAGAAAAGTTCCATTCCCCTTTGGGCGAGATTAAGGGCTGCTGTTCATATATCTTCTGTGCAAAATAGGCATTGAAACGCCAGAAATCTATCAGTTCACAAGACGAATCGATTTCCGCTTGGTGCGCATTCTTGCTTTGCCCCAGCATGGTTGCTGCATTCAGGAGAAAGCGGTATTTTGTTGAGAGTAATTCTGCTGCTTTCAAGAAGATCGCAGAACGGTGATAAAAGGGCATATCTTCCCAGTCTTTGTGGGCTTTCACTGCCGCATCGATGGCGCACAAGATTTCTTTTTCATCGGCCTTGTGATAGGTGGCTAGTTTGTGCTGATGGTCATGAGGGCAGATGCAACTCCCTGTGGCTCCACCATATACCTCTTTTCCCCCGATGATTGCGGGGATTTCGATATGCTTGTTATACAAGTCTTGCAGAGTGTTCTGAAGCTGCTGACGTTGAGGAGAACCAGGCTGATAGGTCAACACTGGTTCATTTTTGGGTACGGGTACGCTAAAAAACATGTTATCTCCTTTTCATGTTGTTTTGTGAAAAGGAAGACACACTTTATCAGGGCATACAATTCCTATGTCCGTATCTCCTTTTCACACTGGAAGGCATATCTGTTTCCGGATACACCCTATCGGCGTACAGCCTTGCCCTAAACGGGGGTTAGGTGTGCACGCTCGGGGACGCTGCCAACTTCTTATTCTAAGTGTTTTTCGTCAAGGAGATAAACTAAATAATTTTTAACATGGTTGCACTTGTATGTGTATTTCCCATCCCGGTAAGTAATTATAGGTGCCAATATAGTGGAAGGACATTGGTAAGAGTGAACGTTACGCTTCGCTTCACTGTTGGAACAGCCTTCGGCCTGTTTAACCACCCCACAAAAACGCTTCGCATTTCCTGGTGACCCGGCAATCCTCAATACTTGATAATCTGTGTGCTATTTACCGGTATGGCTCAAGCATTGCAATTGTCAGGTTTAAATCTCTTCTGCTTCTTCTCCGTAGATTTCTTTGAAGCGCGCTTTGTCGATCTGCGTAGGTAGACCCTCAAAGGCTTTGATTCCGTCCTTCAGCGCCAACACTCTGGTACCATAACGCCGCACCAGTGAAAGGAAGTGTAAAGAGCAGATTACGGCGATGCCGTCTTTATTTATCTCTGCCAGGTATTGCATAATGGAATCTGCCGTGGCGGGATCCAGGCTGGCAACCGGTTCATCTGCCAGGATGATGCGTGGTTCCTGCATCAAGGCACGGGCTATTGCCACCCGTTGCTGCTGTCCTCCAGAAAGCTGTTTTACCTGTTTCCTGGCAAAATCCTGCAAACCCACCCGCGCCAGATTCTGCATGGCGGCGGCGATTTCAGCTTTGCTATAAGCAGAACCAATATTGTGGTAGCCCAAGCGACCGGTAAGCACATTGGTGAGCACTGAAAGATTCTTGATCAGGTTGAATTGCTGAAAGACCATGGCAATATTGCGGCGATAGCGTCGTAAGTCCTTTCCTTTCAGGTTTATGATGGACTCACCACCATAGCGTACATCGCCCTTTGTGGGCTCGATCAAGCGGTTTATGCAGCGCAAAAGAGTGGATTTCCCGCTGCCAGAAAGCCCCAAAAGTACGATGAAATCTGTGGCATCCACCTCAAAGGATAGGTCGTTGATGGCGTAAGAAACACCATCATAGCTTTTATACAAGTTCTGAATTTCAAGGAGTTTCAAACAGTATCACCTATTTCAGCATAGTTTCCGGATCCATATTCATAGCTTTCAGGGAGTTGCGAACCACGTCATAATCCGCATCCGAGGCATGTTCCAGCCCATCAACGTCGTAGAGGCTTTTCAAAGTGCTCCTGCCTTCGGGGGTCTGGGCAAAATCGTAGAGTGCTTTCACCACTTCTTTTTCCAGCTCTTCCGGTAGATTTCTGCGGAAAGTGACAGTATCGTTGGGAATCCAATCCGTGAAGCCTATGATGCGTACTTTTTCAAAGATATCTTTATGAGTCTCGTAGAGCTTTTCGCGTGCATCCATGGGCATTCCGGTGGAATCCGCCGGACTCCAGTAGCTGCATGCCACGTCCGCCCTACCGCTGTAAACCGCCAGGATGGCTTGGGGATGACCACCGGCAAAGATGTGTTCTTTGGGCTCTATACCTTTTTCCTTCAGAATTGCGGAGGGATATATATAACCTGAGGTGGAAGCGGCATCTGTGTAGGCAATTATCTTGCCTTCAATATCTTCCAAACTCTTGATATCTTCCCGCATGGCCACAAATTGACCCCGGTATTTGTTGAGACCGTTACGCACTGTCATCAGCCTCACATTTGCGTCATACTTCTGTTTGGCAAGCACATAAGCATAAGTTGGCAACCAGGCGATATCTGCCTGATAGGTGCCCAGCGCTTCGATCACCGCAGCATACGATGTGGGTACTGCCACTTTGAAATGATAACCTATCGCTTTGTGCAGAGCCTCGGCAATTGCTTCACCGCTGGCTACCACTTTTCCGGCTTCCAAAGAAGGCACAAAATACATCTTGATCGGATTTTGGCGGGTTCCCAATTTCTTGTTTGCGTTGGAAATTCGGGCACTTTCACTCTGACAGGCAGTCAGAAGCAGCAGAGCAACGGCTAGAATAAGTAGAATTCTTTTCATAAATGGTCTTGTACTCCATGTTTAAGTATACTATGCATGAAATAGCAAAAACACATAATGGTCAAGGAAAAAATCTCAACCTGCGCCAAGAGGGATAAATATCCCGTGACAGGGTGTTTGGCTAAATTCGACAACCCATTTGAAAATCACGGCATTTGTCAAGAGGTTTGACAAACAAATCGCTAATTATCTGGGATCATGATGCCCTGTTCGACAAGCGGTTTGACAATCATATCATGTAGAGATGATCTTTTTATTCCCTTTATTGACGGCTCTTGCTAATGCTTTTCCCTCGCAGTTAAGTACAACGTTCATCGCTATGTCTTGCTGGACAGGCATTCCTGGACGCACCACGCCGCCGGTAGTATAGCCAGGCATCGAATTTAAGTTCCTTCTTGGCTCTTGTTTCCATATCTTTTAGAGCTTGATCTCTATTTGATGCCAGATTGCTATACAACTGGCTCCAGAGGGAGGATATCTGAGTGGCAACAGATTGGGGTGTTCTTGATCTTCGCTTGGTGTTCAGATGGAACCAACATCATCGCTACCGCCTTACCATTATAATTGCCGTACCAGGATAATACCTTACATTGAGCCTACCGATCCCTATGATGCCGCCCTGGATCGCTATAACAACCTGATTAAACCCCAGGAAAAGCATATCGAGGCTATCGTCTCCAGGGTAATGAACTACGACTTCGCCTCCCGCGATAAACTCTTTGATCACTTGGCAAAGCATAAAAGCGATCTCGGCGTCTCCACCCATGCCGAATACATGGCTAATGTCTCTGATCTACTAAGGAATCCGCTCAAACAGATGGGACTCGCCATCTCTGCCCGTGATCGCACGCTCAATCTCTACGTATGGGATCCCAGGGTGCGAGTGATCAATGATAAGCCCATGCATGATTTTGCAGTTTTTAGCCTTGACAAGAAACGCCTTAAAACATTCCATCCCAAAATCATGGACAAGATAATGCAGAACCTGGATCCCAATGTACATGGCAAGGTTATGATGCTCACCGATCAATATACGTCAAAAGGAGTTTCTAAAATGGTTGCTGAAATAGAAGTTAGGCAATATGAATACATCATCGACTACTTCGAGGGTGATGATGCTACAGACGAGCTGGAAATGTTCAACCGTCTGGGTATGGAAGAAGAATGGGACACCATCCCCGAAGACTTCAAACAGCGTATCCTCGCCGTCGATAAGATCGTCCTGGAGCGTTATGCCGATTGGTTCAACTACAATGTCTTCAACAAATACATCGAGTGCATCCGGCACCGCCAGGAACTCGAAGCCGCCAAGACCCCAACTCTCAACTCTCAACTCTCAACTCATTATGAAACTCATAATTAAACGCATCACCACCATCCTCTACCAGACAGATTCCCTGCTGGAACTCGAGCTCGATCCGCTCAGCCTCTCCGGAGTCGATTACTGGAACCAGGAAGCACGATCCGCCAAGATCAAGCTCCTCATGGATGACACCCTGCAGTCCATCCTGGTGGGCTCCCTGCGCGAGATAAAAGCCGGATTTCACACCTTCGCTGCCTTTTTCTACAACGAAAGCTCAGAAGAGCCATCATCAAATCACTGAAAAAAACCTCAAACTAAGCTATCGGGAATCATCATCTAATCCATACAGGTAAACTCAAACTATTTTCCAAACCCCTTGTCGAACATACCCCCAAAAATCACCAAATATTTCCAAACACCCTGTTCCTTAGTAGCATGTGAGGATAAATAGCACGCAGATCACGCAGATCAAACGGATTTACACAGATAATTCTGTTCATTGAATGTGATGCATTCGGTGCGTAGCATCGGAATGCTACGATACGATATGTCTTTCCCTTAGGCAAGCTAATCCAGAAATCTCAGGTATGGGCGCCGCTTTTAGTCGTCCTCGGTTACAGCATCGTTGAAATGATCAATGATGATGCGCCCGCAGTTTTCGCAATAGACTATCTTTTTACGCAGTTGCAGTTCTATGCGCATTTGCTGCCGAAGCACGAAGCCGCATCCTCCGCAGGAGCCATCACGATTGTAAACTACGGCAAGGTTATCCTTGTGTTTGATGAGGTTGCCATAGCGTTTGATGAGTGGAGTGGGGAGGGTAACGGCCAGTTTATTGCGATTGGCGCGGGTATCTTCGATTTCCTGTTCCAGGGAATCGATCTGGGCTTTGAGGTCGCCTTCTTTGGCACGTTTGTTGGCCTCAGCTTCCTGTAAGGCTTTTTTGTTTACCTCGATCTTATCTTTGATCTCGCTTTCCTCGTCCATCAGGGCCAGGGCTTGCGATTCGATCTCAGAAATTTTGTCTTTCAGATAGGCTATTTCGCTGTTCAGTGCCTTATATTCTTTGTTGGTTTTGATCTCGGAAAGCTGACCGGAGTACTTTTTGATCTGATTTTTGTGGGCATCTACTTCAGCATCGAGGGCACGTTGTTTCTTGTTGATTTCGGCTTTTTCACTTTCAGAAGCCAAGAGGTCCGCAGTTGCTTGTACCACACGCTCGTTGATCTCGGAAAGCTGTTTGGGCAATTCCTGTTGCAAAACGCGATATCTGCCGATCTTATTGTCCAAAAGCTGCATTTGCTCCAGGGTCCGCAATTGTGATTCCATGTATTTACTCCTTAAATAACAAGCTGATATCCAGCGACTTGTATGAATGAGTGAGGGCTCCGCTGGAAATATAATGCACGCCCGTCCTGGCATATTGCAATATGTTGTCTTCGTTTACTCCGCCGGAAATCTCCAGTTCCACTTTTTCCCCAAAGCGTTTTACTGCGGCTTTGATTTCCTTGATGCCCATGTTGTCCAGCATCACTCTGTCCGCCTTAGCCGCCACCGCTTCTTCCAATTCTTGCAAATTTGTAACTTCCACCTCAAGCTTGTAGCTGGCGTTTTGAGTTTGAATCTTTTGGATTGCTTTGCTGATACCGCCTGCCGCGCGGATGTGGTTCTCTTTCAGCATAATCATGTCATAAAGGCCGTGTCTGTGGTTCAAACCGCCCCCCACCCGTACCGCATATTTTTCCAAGCTGCGCAAGAGCGGAGTGGTTTTGCGGGTATCCAGGAGTTTGGTGTTTGTGCCGGCGATTGCGTCCACCATACGGCGGGTTTGAGAGGCTATTCCGGAAAGGCGCTGAAGAAAGTTCAAAGCTGTGCGCTCTGCCTGAAGAATGCTGGAAGGCTTGCCCTCCACACGCATGATCTCATCTTTGGGATGCACCATGTCTCCATCTTTGCGGTACAGGGTAATCTTCAACTCCGGATCCACGGCTTTGAACACCTCTTTGGCGATGTCCGTGCCAGCAAGAATTCCATCGGCTTTAGCTATCATGTATGCGCTGCAAATGGCCGGATCGAGATCCAGGTATCTGGTAGTGATGTCACCTGATCCGAGGTCTTCCTCTAAACTTTTGCGAATAATCTCATCGATAAGCATCTATCCTCCAAGGCAAAAAAAAAGCACTTGCGTATGCAAATGCTCAAACTCTATCTTCAAGTTTTGTAGTGCTATAGTTATCTTGGTTCTCAAACACATATATTCTCTAAAACCTCTCTAAGATGCCATTTTTTTGGGTTCCAGCTATATGTCAAGAAAAACAATGGTTAGCTGGTGGAGATACGTTTATAGCGAAGCGTAGCGGAAAGTTCAACCAGTGCACATAACCTAGTGCCGAACTCGATATAAAGCCGTTATCATCCAGTGTTCACTCGATGATAACACGATGATAACAGCTTCATATCTGGATAGTCTACTGGGTGAATACAATCATAGAAGTATAGTTCCCGAGTATAAAGAGAGACGTAGCATCGGAATGCTACGATACGGTATAAAAAAAATGGCGACGAATTACTCCGCCCCCCTATACGTGGTATGAGACGATTGTTTCATTCGGGCAAGTAATTCCGCCACATGACGACCTTGGTAACGAGTCCCGTCCAGTTCGTACTTATTCGGTGCTTAGCTACCATCCGGACGACAAACTCACCGCAATGCTTCGGTGGAATAACCCATCCTTCCCTCTTCCAAGGCTTAAGTTTGTTTTTTTAGAATCTGTCGGATACTCTCATGCGATATATCGTCAACATACTGCAGTTCAACCATCTTGTCAGCCAATAAACGGAGAGACCATTTGGCGTAGCCATCTGGAGCTTTACTGCAACAAAGAGCGACCAAATGTGCATCAAGTTCACCGTCGAACTTCTTTACGTACAGTCTCCTGGATTTCCCAGGATTCATCACAACATCGAAACCTTCAACAAACTTCTTCTTCACCCTGTCGATGGTCTTCATGCTCACACGGGTGATGTCACTAATCACTCTGTTGGGGTACACAGTAGATTGATTACCTTCATCACAACTGAGTAAAATCATAGCATCCTTCACTCTCGAAACAGGTCGTGTACCCTTATTAACAATGTTTTCGAGATCATCTCGCTCTGCTTTGCTTAGCGTCACTTTGTACCTGATAACAATCACTGCGGGTCAATATCTCATATTTTCTGGAATTCTTTTCACAATTGAGGCATTACTTTACAAAGCAATGCCTCATTCTAGAGGTGGATTTCCTTGCAGTCATCAAAAACTACTTCATATTCTCATAAAGGAGTATAGTGTATTCTTGTAGCTGGAAAGATTCAAGTTCTTCTTAAAAACACAACCCCTTGCATACAAAACTACCTCTGGCCTTTCTACTGCCTTGTATTCGATATAGTAAATCTGGCCATTCCACCACCATAGTGATGGGTTTTCTTTGATAACAACCTTTACGAGTTCATTTGATACTATGCTGATGTCCATAAGTTGGTATCCTTTATTAGCACAAAGATTCTGCGATATCAAGATAAATTCATGTGCTGATAAATTGGTTGTGATACAAGCTTTTTTCCATGACTCTACATCATCCAAACGTATCTTCCGGTAAAATGCTATGGATGCATAAATACCATAAGCAAATGGAGCATAAATCAGCGGGAGAGCAATCATATTAAATTGAAATTCGGTCATTATCAATCTCCTTCATGGCTAAATCAGATTAAAAGATTAGATGTCCTCAGAAATGATGTGCTATCAGCGAAGCGCTTCCTGCAACAACGGGTCCTATTACGAAAGCACCGATAGGATTGGGGCAAGCCCCGGCACCAATAGCATATCCTAAGGCATCACAAAATCCCGTTAAAAATGGTCCTTTCATATCTGGAGACCATTCATGAAGTAGGATTGCTACAAACCCTTTCATTGGTTGTGACAAATCGGGATATTCTTTATATGTGTTCAACATTTCATATATATCCTCTGACTGTTCTCCTTTCTCATACATTTCTGTAATAGCAGATATCAATTGTTGATCTTTCGAAGAAAGGTTAGACTTACTGAGGTCATACTTCACGAAATTAGCAGGAACATAATCTACGTTACTATCCAATATTCTAAATGGCTCATAAGCAAGCATACAATTAGCATACAATACATCTGCGTCGATATTGAAATAAGCCGAGAATTTTTCCGAGGCCATGTCAATAGCTTGTGAAAGTTCCTCATAAAACACTAAGGAGTCGCCCTCAGTACCGCTAAACACCATGTTTTCCTTAAGATAGCTCAAAATCATATCATGGTCACAGCAGATTTGTTCAAGATCGGCACTCTTAATTTGAGTTGCATTACTTGTTGCCTTACCTGAGCATCCTATGAATAAAGCAACGATCACAATCATTGGTATCAGGAAGAATACTAGCATACATTTCTTCATGATAAAACCTCTATACGTTTTTGAAAGAGGATGAATCACTATGAGATAATTTGTCAATCACTTTCTCTGCCATTTCTTCTAATATCTCACGAGATTGTTGAAAAGTTTCTACTTCATTGAGTTTCTTTTCCTATGTTCTTAGAAAAAAGCACGTCGAGGTTGTTCTTTGCGAACAACGCTTTGCTAGGGATTGTATTTTGTGAATTTGCGATCTACTCAGTAGTATTGTATAAAAAACGCCCTATTTGCTTGTGTGTCAGCAAAAAACCTATATTAGTGCTTCATCTCATGAATAAAATGCAAATGGAGCAAATGTTGCAAAACATTAGTAATGATGTAATCAAGTCCCTCCAGCAAGGATTCTGATCTTCCGGACAAAGATGACGTAGCATCGGAATGCTACGATACAGTATAAACGAAAATGGGGACGAATTACTCCGCCCCCCATATACGTAGTATGAGACGATTATTTCATTCTGGCAAGTAATTCCGCCACATGACGACCTTGGTAACGAGCTCCGTCCAGTTCGTACTTATTCGGTGCTTTGCTACCATCCGTGCCGGCTATTACGCTAGCGCCATAAGGAGTACCACCACTGATTTCTTCCATAGTGGATTGTCCGGTAAAACTGTATGGCAGACCCGCTACGAGCATGCCATGATGCAATAGTACCGTGTGGAAACTAAGTATTGTAGCTTCCTGTCCTCCATGCTGAGTACCAGTAGAGATAAATACGCTGCCTATTTTCCCTACCAAGGCTCCTTTTGCCCACAATCCGCCGGTGCCATCTAAAAAAGCCTTCATCTGCGATGCCATCATGCCAAATCTGGTGGGTACTCCAAAGATGATTGCATCGTAATCCGCAAGTTCCATGGGGTCAGCTACGGGGATGTGTTCAAAGGCTTTCTGGGCTTCTTTGGCACCAATCTTTGCCAGGATATCATCGCCAAGGGTTTCTGGTACCCGCTTGAGTACTACTTCCACGTTTTCTACGCTTTTGGCGCCCTCTTTCACAGCCTCAGCCATCTGATAAATGTGTCCGTAGGTTGAGTAAAAAAGTATAAGTATTTTCATGTTATCTCCTTTATCGTGTTGTTCAGTTGTAGTAGCTATCCCGGTACATCCAACCTATGGCTGTCGCTTTATCTATATCAGAGATAAGCCAGGTTATGCTATTGTGGTAATGGATACATCCACAACTGTGATAACAGTATAAACGAAATTACCTATATGTCAAGTGGGATATTATGCTCAGGATGCAATCAGTTCACGAATGGTGGCAATGAGATCCTCGATGTGTTCTTCCAGAGTGTTGAAGGAGCACATCAGACGAACTTCGTTTCGCGCTTCATCCCATGTATAGAACATATATTTTTCTTGTAGAGGCAGCAGCCAGGCTTTGGGTATAATGGCAAAAACAGAATTTACATATACTTTTTGGGTGATCTTTATCTGTTTGATTTCTGCCAGCCTTTGAGCCAGTAAACGCGCCATGGCATTGGCGTGTTGAGCGTTTTTGAGCCACAAATCTTTGTCCAGATACGCCTGAAATTGAGCGGAGATAAAGCGCATTTTGGAAAAGAGCTGATTGCACTGTTTGCGGTAAAAACGGATTTCGGAGCTGAGATCGGGACGGAAGCTGATGATTGCTTCGCCAAAAAGCAGGCCGTTTTTAGTTCCCCCGAAGCTTACAATATCCGCTCCAGCATCCTTGGTCATGGTTTTCAGATCCACTTCCAGCGCAGCAGCGGCATTTGCCAATCTGGCACCATCGATGTGGAGCAGCATATTGTGGGCGTGGGCAAAATCTGCCAGCGCCATAATTTCTTCCACACTGTAGAGAGTGCCATACTCGGTACTTTGGGAGATGGATACTATTTTGAACTGGGAGTGATGCTGATCGCGATTTCCCAACAGGCGGGGGGCAATCAATTCCGGGCTAAGCTTGCCATCCTTTGTTTTGATGGGGCTCAAGCGAGCTTGACTGCACTTTTGCACGGCTCCGCATTCATCCACATTGATGTGAGCGCTTTCGGCGCAGATGATGGCATTGAAAGAACGAATCAGGGATTGCAAGGCTACCACATTGGCGCCGGTACCCGTCATCACCAGGGTGGCCTCGCATTCACCGCCAAACAGCGCTTCCAATTCCCGGATGATGTCGTGAGTGAGAGGATCGTCGCCATAGGCGGGGCAAAAGCCGGTATTTACCTTTTGCAGTGCGGAGAATACGGTGAAGTGAATCCCGCTATGATTATCGCTGCCAAAACTGATGGGAAACATTGCAAACTCCATTTCTTTTCTATGGAATCAGAATAAATTGCCTCAGCCTTTATGTCAAGAGGGGATTCTATTTTTTGCACTCTCCCATATGCTGCGATCCGTTACTAATCGAGATAGCCGAGAACAGCAGGTATGAAGTATACTACCCTTTCCCCCGATGCATCTCGTGTACCCGTATGCCTTACCAGTAGCTGATTTACAGGATTTGTCCCAGAGCTGTCCGACATATAGATAATGAAGGGAATATCCCGAAGTTCTTTGCAGTGTATAGAGTGATATTTTTGTGTTTGCGGTTCTGCAGTGCTACGGTGTTGCAGTTGGAGGGACTGCGCTCCGTTTTTGGAGTCCCGATCGTGTCGAGAGTGGCCGGAGGTCACTTCAAAAAGAAAGCAGTTACGCTGCTTATGCAGACGAGGACGTCTGAGCCACTCTACGAAAACGCTTCGCATTTCCGTGGAGACAGCGGCAATCCTCAATACCTAATAATCTGCGTAAATCTGCGAGATCTGCGTGCCATTACCCCCCCCCATGCTACCAACTCTTGGGGAGTGCTGATAGAGTGAAGGAGCTGGAATACTAAGCAATAGAATACCGGTCCCAGATGGAACCGGTATTGTGTGGAAGCCCTATTAAAAGTTTACGCCAAGAGCGCGATCCAGCAGGAAGATCTGCCATGGATTTGAGGTGGAAGGCACTTCGCTTACATTTTTGATGTTGAAGACAAATTCATATTGGGAAGTAAGGCCATCGACGCTGAAAGGCAGAATCAGGCTTACTGTTCTACCTTTGTAGCGTTGAGCTTCGCTGAAATCGATGGGGAACAGGGGACGTTTTGCCCATACACCGGTGCTGGATTGATAGACGTGGTCTTTGGAAAAGAGGTTTTCA
>Ga0172377_10003400_pt1 | contig 16341 bp, 10 predicted proteins | sample Pumphouse3metaG_FD_119749 | JGI IMG/M metagenome (GOLD analysis project Ga0172377, IMG submission 119749) | Leachate microbial communities from a municipal landfill in Southern Ontario, Canada - Pumphouse #3 metaG | ecosystem: Engineered > Solid waste > Landfill > Unclassified | place: Canada...
ACCGCATAGACTTTGTCGTAGCAGAAGTCATGAATCGATTTCTCGAGATCGGCGTCCTGCTCATCGTGAGGGTAGTCTCTCTTGACATCCTTCCCGAGTTCCTTGTTGAGCTCGATCTGGATCTCGCACTGCTTCTTGATTTCGACGTGGGCGAATTTGATAGCCTCAAGCATATCGTGCTCGCTGACTTCCTTCATTTCGCCTTCGACCATCATAATGTTGTCGTAGGTGGCTCCGACCATAATGTCAAGGTCGGCTTTCTCCATTTCTGAAAATGTAGGGTTCACTTTGAACTCTCCGTCGATTCTGACAACGCGAACTTCTGAAATAGGTCCGAGGAACGGAATGTCGCTCGCCGCCAATGCAGCTGAGGCGGCAAGCCCTGCGAGAGCGTCCGGCTGAGTGTCTTTGTCTGCCGAGATGAGCGTTATCTGTACGAAAACCGCAAGGTGGAAGTCATCCGGGAAAAGCGGTCTGAGCGCTCTGTCTACAAGTCGAGAGATAAGAACCTCGTAATCAGAGGCTTTCCCCTCGCGTTTCATAAAACCGCCCGGGAATCTTCCCGCCGAGTAGTATTTTTCTTTGTAATCTACTTGTAAAGGAAGAAAATCAGTGTCTTCCGCTACTTCTTTCGCGCATGTCACTGTCGCAAGGAGCATTGTGTCTCCCATTCTCACGACTACCGCGCCGTCTGCTTGCTTGGCTAATTTGCCAGTCTCGATTTCTATTATCCTTCCGTCGGATAATGAGACTTTCTTGTTGATAACGTTCATTATTGATCCTTCCAACCTGCCTCTCCCGTGAGAGTTGATTAATTATTATTTTTGTGTTCCTATCTATATCGTTCCTCAAGTGCCGTCGCAGGTTGATTTAGTCGCGGCCTGAGGTTGATTAAAATCAAAAAAAGGGATAGCCCGCAACGGGGACATATCCCTAACATTTCCTATCGGTCGATATTATCGACGGAGACCCAGCTCCTTGACAATATTTCTGTATCTCTCGATGTCGGTCTCCTGGAGATAATCCAGAATCTGACGTCTTTTACCTACCAGGCGCAGAAGCGAACGACGTGTTACAACGTCTTTTTTGTTCTTCTTTGCGTGCTCTGTAAGGTGATTGATACGGTAGGAGAATAATGCAACTTGACTCTCAGGTGAGCCGGTGTCTTTATTAGACTTTCCGTACTTAGCGAAAATCTCTTGCTTTTTGTCAGCTTGTAAATACTCAGCCATTGCAAAAAATTAAAGATTGTGAATAAAAAACTAATCCGCACTTTGCGAAAAAGCGGGGCAAATTTAACTATAAAATCCAATATTTCAAACAAATACCCCTATTTTTTCTGAAAACAGGGGCGTCGTTTTGAATTATTCCGAGCAGCGAGTCCCTGCGACTATGTCTTCAGGAACTGTCTCGACTTTCTTGAATTCCTGAATCTCGTCGTTCCCAACTGTCTTCCACACCATTTTCTCTGCTGTGAGTTTGACGACGAGATAAGAGTTGTTCCATTTCTGGAAAAACTGATTCGCATATTCTCCGCTGATCACCATTCCGCCCTCAGTGTCGTCCTGCTCCAGAGCAAAGGTGCCCGAGCTATGATGCGAGATTCCTGAATTCGTGCTGTCATAGATGTTGAATTCGCTCTCTGTCCTGTCCAAGGTAATGTAGAAGAAGGCGTCTCCGGCAATCTCCTCACCGTTGACTCTCGCAAGTTCCCAAGTACCGTGTGTGGTAGCGTAATTGATGTCCAAAAGTGTTTCTGAAGGTGTGGCGTCATCGCTGTCGCATGCGATGAGTGAGATCGCGCTCAGCATAATGACAAATGTTTTTAGAATATTCCTCATATTGTTACTTGTCTTTAAATCTTATTTTTATTGTTCTTTGAGACGGTGGAGTGTCAAGCCCTTCCATCAGTATCACGGCTTCGCTTTTCGTTAGCGACAGGCTGTCCGCCTTGCTTCTGTCCCAAGTGATCACGAGTTCTCCCTCGCATCCGGGTTCGATGGACTCAGGATCGGTCCTGAAAGAAATCCCTTTGGGAAGGAAATCTTTCTGAGCTGTGATTCTCAATGCCTTGTCCGAGGAATTGAGGCACACAGTCCTTTCCACGGCTTTGCCGGACGTCCTTTCAATCGTGACGGCGTCCCGTTTGAGCAGAAGCGCCCCTTTGGCGAAAGCGTAGTCCTTCGATTTGTCCGAAGACGGGATTATCTCACAATCCACTGTCAAAGCGGCGGAGGGCAAGACGTCCGAGAGTGTAGTGTAGACGAAAATTCTCTGATGAGTCTTGCCGAAATGCCTTTTCGGATTGTAGAAGGATTTCACTGTCCCTTCTGTTTCCTGTTTGAGAACTGTCACGGTCGACTCGGCCCTCAGGCAGGAGCAAGTGGTCTGAATCTTGGTTATGGCCGCTGCTTGGGCGCCTTTCCATACGAATGAAAAAGAGCAATCCGCAATCCCGTCGTCTTCCTTGATTTTCCCCAGGTCGCACACAGTCGAACTGAATTCGAGTTTGTCAGCTCCTTCGGCAAGTTTTGGACGGGCTATGCTGTCAAGTTCGCTTTTGGACAGGACTTTGAAATCGTTCTGAGCCGCCGCGCCCTGAGCGAACGCTCCTGCGAAGAGCGAAACCATAAGCACATATAAGATTGTCTTTCTCATATCCCTTTACAGCCAGCTTCCGGTGTCTCCTTCCCTTACTATTATGCTGATGCTCTGATCAACTCCGGATGATGTGATGTGTGCCGTCGTGGATCCGTTCTTGACCCCGGTGACTTTCATAACGCTGCCTGAGAATGACACGGTTGCGATTCCTGTGTCAGCCACGGTAGCGGAATATGTCTTTGAGGCTCCTCCTTCGAAGATAGGGGAGAGATCCTTCTGGGAAGTCGTTCCGACTCCCACTCTCACGTTAGGAATTCGCATTGGAGTGCCTCCGTCGGCAACTGCCAGCATAAGCAGATCCGCATCGATGTAGCCTTTTCCGGTCTTACCGCTGAATTTCTGTAGATTGACAGTGGAAGGTGAACTCGTGCCGTATTCTGCGAAGTAAGTGTAGAAGAATTTGTCTCCGGAAAGATACGGGTTCATCGTGTGGGTCGAGCTTCTGACCAGTTCAAGAAAATCTTCCCATCTGTAGTGCTTGTGAAGTTTCTGGGCGTAGGAGAGGCCCAGAGCCACTATGCTTGAGACGTGAGGACAGGCCATCGAAGTCCCTTCCATAAAGCCGTATTTCTCATTAGCCGGAGTGTCCAGCTGGCTTGATCCCTGCGAAGGTATGATGGTGGAAAGAATGCAGCCCTCGTTCTTTTGGTGATAGTCCATATCCCCGCCAGGGGCGAAAACATCAACTCCAACGCCGTAATTTGAATATATGGCCGGAGTGTAGTCCGCCGCTATGGCTCCCACTGAAAGGAAATCTTTGTAGCAGCCGGGATAGCCGACCATACCGCTGGATTCATTGCCGGCAGCGAACACGGCGATTCCTCCGTCAATAACGCCGTCCGGAGAGCCTGCGTTGTGGACGAAGTATTCGAGCGCCTCTTTCTCAAGTGCGCTTCCTTTGGACCAGTCGTCATCATTGGTGTAGCCTGCCGAGTTAGGGTAGGTCGCGTAGCCTGAATTGACACCCCAGCTGCACTGAAGCACAACGGCGCCGTTGTCGGCGGCGTATTTGATGGCTCTCGCCTCGTTGTAATTGGTGATTGAGTAGTCTCCTGAGAAGATCTGGCAACTCATTATCCTCACTCCGTTATCCTTGGTCGTGCCTCCCGCAAGGCTGCCGATGCCGATGCCGTTGTTGTTCTTGGCCGCCACCACTCCGGCCACGTGGGTCCCGTGACCCGTGTCGGAGGATTTGTTCCAATTGATGGAGCCGTTGTCTGAAACGAAATTGTAACCGTGCACGTCGTCTTTGTAGCCGTTTCCGTCTGCGTCTTTTCCGGCCAGAGCAACCTCACCCTCGTTGACCCACATATTGTCGGCCAGATCAGGATGCGAGTACATAACTCCCTCGTCGAGAATGGCCACGATGATGGAAGGATCTCCCTCACAGTAGGACCACGCGCGTTTTGCGTTGACATCGGAACCGGCCAATGAAGGGGTAACGATGTCCTGCTGCCCATTGTTGACCAGGTCCCATTGAAGTGAGGCATAAGGGTCGTTGTAGCGGTTGTCTTTGGAAATGTTGCCGACTTCGTCCAATGTGCTCTTTGTCAGTGCGATGGAAGAGCGCTTAGGATCGTAGACAGGTTTCAGTGTCTGAGAGAATTCGATTTTTTCCACGTTCTCGTTCTCTGACAGAGCCTTGGCGATTGCATCCAAGTCTTCTGAAGAGTCGAACTTGACCACGCACCATCTGTCAAGTCCGTTGTCGTAGGACAGGTCTTTTCTGATGCTGCTTTCAGGGAAAACTCTTTTTATGGTTTTCTCTGTTCCTGATTTGGTCGGGATGCCCTTGATAGCTCCTTCGATGTCGGCGAGGCCTTTCTCAGTGAGCTTAACGACCAGTTCGCCTTTTACGGCTCCCGCCGAAGTGCCGTAAATCCTCGCTCGATTCAGTTCCTGATTGCCGTCAGAAACCGAAAGCTCGCTTTTCTCCGAGCAGCTTATCATCGTCAGAGCGACGAATCCCGCAAAAATATATTTCAGTTTATTCATATTTCTAACTTATTTGTTTTTACGCAGTTCTTCTCTTTTTGCGTAGAATTTGTGATAGTAGTCGAAATTCTCCGGAATGTTGGTGAATCCGACTGCGTTCCCTTCTCTGTCGCGACCTTCCTGTACGAAGACCAGAATGTCGGCATCCCAATCCATCAGGTGAGGGTGGTAGAGAATCCAGTCAGGAATCTCGCCTCTGAGCTTATTGAGGTTGAGACGCATCTCTCTTGCGTTAGGGAGTACTTTGGGAGTGCCAACCATTGATTCAGGGAGAGTGTCTCTGACACAGTCTTCGAGGGTGTATTTCTCGCTGTAATTCTTCATATCCGGCACTGTTCCGTGGAAATAGTTTACACCTATTTGAAGAGTGTCAAGCTCAGCCCATTCGAACAGCCTTTCCGGAAGCTCCTGCTCAAGTCCCACGTTCTCGTAGACCGTGTTGGAGAGATCGTAAATCTCGTAGATGCGGTTGGTGCTCAATGAAAGGAATTTCAGATTAGGGAAATTCTCTCTCGTTATAACATCAGGCACCGTTGCGAAATTGTTGCCCGTAAGATCGAGACTCTCAAGATTCTTCAGTTTGGCGAGTTCGGGAGGAAGCTCCGTCAGTCCGTAGCTGAATAGATTCAGTCTCTTGAGGTTGGTAAGCTTGGTGATGTAGGTGCCGAGATTCAGGTGAAGAGTCTGAGAGTTGGAGTTACTCATAAATGTAAGTCCTTCTGCCTTAGTCAGATACTGCACTTCGTACGGAAGCCCTTCTTTGGTGTCGAAAAGGAAGAATTTGACAGACCTGACGCGACCTATCTTGTCCGGGGTCACCCCTTCGTCGGTTGATTCCCAGATGTCGACTCCGTTCCAGTAATTCAGATTCTCACTGCTGTCGAATTCTCTCCAGACATTCAGATTTCTCTGGATGGCCAGAAGAGCGAGGGAGTCTCCCTGTCTGTTGTCTTCTATCTTCTCTCCGGCCGCTTGTTTGATGACGATTACGTCGGAGCGGTCGAGCTTTTCGCCGTTTTTGGCCACAAAACTGATTTTAGCCTCTCTGTCCCACGGTCTTGTGTTCACTTCCCATTCAAAGCGCATATTAACGGTTCTCGGACGGGATCCTCTGTCGAGGTCGATGTCAGGCTGCTCAGTGCGCACCCAAGTGACAGTGTCAGGAATCTCCACAGTGAAGTCCACGTTGCTGCTCACCTGAACGTAGAAGTACCTTTTGTCTTTGACCGCATAGTTCTTCAGCTCGACCGCGGCTTTTGAAGAGACGATCTCTTTGCTGTAGCCGCTTTGATTGACCTGAAGAGTGGTCACTTCTTGATTGGAGGAAGTGAAACGAATCGTGGCGTTTCTGAAATCATTGGTCAGAGTCGTGTCCACGATGATCTCGCAATGTGCGGTACCGTTTCCGTTAGCCGGGGAAATCATAATCCATTCCGCTTCGGTGGTAGCGACCCAGCCTTTGTCTGAAGAGACTTTCACGGCCTGTGTTCCTCCTTCTGCGGGAAGTGTGATTTCTGTAGTGTCAATTGCGAATGCTTTAGAGTTCTCCTCCTCTTTGCATGAGGAGATTGCAATCGCCGTTGACAGAATAAGGATAAAGTATATGATCTTTTTCATTTCCATTTTCGTTTAGTTGTCCAGATCCAGATAGTCGCAGTTTCGGATGTCCTGAGTCCTGTCATAGAACAGATTGAACGCTCCGGCCTTGATGTAGTAGCAGATGTCGGATGCATCGAACACGATGTTCGGGTTGTCGGCAATATCAAGATAATAGATAAGGTAAGAGATGGTCCGGTCATTGATCTTCCGGAGATCGTTGGAACCGATGTAAAGTGCTCTCAGTCCTTTGTGGGCAGAGATTCCCGAAGGCCATTCCTTGAGGCAGCGGTTTCCCTGGGCGTCTCTTTGGGCTCTGATGATCATCACGGTCAAGCCGGAGCAGTCAAGAGGACGGTATGGAAATGCGCTGAACCCGTTGTTGGACAAGTCGATGCCGTTCAGATAAGGAAGGGACACCCCGTCGAAATCGCCTGGGAGGGCCGTGATTCTGTTGTAACTCAAGTCGAGACTCTCCAGATAATAAGAGTATTTTCCGGTGAAGGATTTTTCAGGGAAAGTGGAGATTTTGTTGCCCTTGAGCATCACTTGAAGTATTCTGGACTCTGTTCTGTTGATGACCGCCGGGTATTCCGTAAGGTCGTTGCCTTCCAGATTGATCTGGGTCATCTGCATAGTCTTGAAGTTGGTCTCGTCATCGAAGCCTGTGATGTCGTTGTAGGAGAAATTCGCTGTGCCGAGGTCCTCGCCATCCACTCCGCTGAACATATTAGGCACTTTCGTAAGTTTGTTGTAGGAGAAAGAGAGCGTCTCCATATCCACGAATCCGCAGAAGTAGCCGTCATCTCCGAGAGGAATCTCCGTGATTAGGTTGTTGTCGTACATCAGCTGTGACGGATGTACGTCTTTGCCGAGAGGGTGGATCTTTGAGATCTTGTTGCTGGTCAGTGATATGAGGCCGAGTTTTGTGAGTTTGTTGAAGCTCTCGGGCACTTCTTCAAGATTGTCGTTGTTCACGTACAGCAGTTGAAGGATTTTGTTCGCTGGACCTTTTGCCAATGCGTCAAGACCTTTGTAGATTTCGCTTGCCGACCATTGCTTGTTCTGGCTTATGTTGAGAGAGACAAGCGCCGGAAGTTGGGTAATGGACATAGGGAACTTGGTCATCTTGGGGCAGTTGTACACTTCAAGGTCGGTGAGCCCGGTCAATTCCTCCATTTCGTCAGGCAGTGATGTGATTGTGCTGTTGGCAATGTCGAAAGTCTGAAGATTCTTCAGCTTGCCGATTTCAGGAGGCAGAGAGGTCAGCTCGTTGCAGATGGTTCCGAACTGTGTGTCCGCTTTTGTCTCCGGCACGTCCGTTTCCCACGGGGCCTTTCTGTCGTCGTTGAGCCTGAGACCTCCTGGAAGAGGCTTATTCAGCTCCACGTAAGCTCTTCTTAGATTCGTTGAAAGTCCTCTGTAAGGATTGCCGTAGAGGTGGTCGAGATATTCCTTTCCCAAGGCCATCCTGTCTGCGGCCAATGTGCCGTTGACGGCCTTTCCTACAGTTGATGCGATGTATTCGTCATTGTTGTCGTTGTGAGAGCCGATGTAGAGTTCGATCAACTCGGAGAATTGTCCTATGGCGGAAGGCATTGCGCCTTTGATTCCGAATTCGCTGATGTTGATCAGAGCAACCCTTCCGTTTGAATGGAGTTGAACCCCCGGCTGGTCTCCCCATAGATCCACGTCTTTGTTGAAGTCCCAGTTGGCCCCGTTGGTGTAGGACTGTCCGTGATATGCCCAGTTCGGGCCGTCAAGGGCATCCCAGATTTCCTTCAGAGCGAGGTAGTCCTTAATATATTCGGCGCTTTCGTTCATTTTGATTGGGACTGTGGCCTCTGTGGTGGCATTGTCCGTTACAACGAAATTGTACTTTTCCGTTGACGGAGTGGAAGCGACTTCCAGAACCGCCTTTGTTTTGTTGCGGGTGGTGTAGGAGGTAACTCTCCATTTTCCGGCTTTGATCGGCGGAATGGTGTCGGTGACGAGAGTAGAGGTCCGGTAGCCCGTCCCTGACTCATCGAAGTGAATATCGAAGGTGGTCGGGAGGTTGTTGAACGTAACGGTCTCCGAAGTGCTCAGTTCTCTGAGGCTCAAAGAGACGTAGGCAATCTCATCGAAGGTGTACTTGCTGTCTTCCGCCTTTGTCACGACGTTCAGATCTTTGGTGAAAGTAAATTTGACGTGGCCTCTTTCTGTGGCTGTGACCGTCAGATTCTTCACAGTCAATCCTCCTTCCGTAATGTGAATCGCCGTGTTGTCTGTAAGCTGCTCAATGAAGACTTCGTTGTCGAGTTTGTCGTAAAGAACGAAAGACTGGATCGTGTAGTCTCCCGTCACGAGTTTGAGTTTGGCACTCCTGAGGCCGAATTCAGCGTTGGCTTCATCGTGTGCGCTAAGAACGATGCTCTGAGTGATTGTGGTGTTGTTGTACAGAAGCGTGACTTTGATTTTGCATGCATCGGAAAGGAAGTCCAGTTTGTCGTTGGACGCTTTCGTGCTTTCCTGAAAGGAAGCTTCTTTGTATATCTTGAATTGTGCGTACCCGTAGCCGTGGTCGCGGTTGTCGACTGCATCGTCATTGGTGCAGCCGCTTAGCGAGGCCAGACATATAACCGCGGATAACAGCAGATGTGTTAATTTCGATTTCATTCTGTCAAATGTAGCTTTCTAAATATATTACAGTGGTATTTATTGAAAAATACTGAGGGCTTCATCAACGATTCTCTGAAGCCCTCAGGCTTCTTTTTCGGATTCTATTCAGTGAAATCCTGTTTGCAGACGAGAACGAACTGAATCACTCCCTCTCCATTTTTCATCACGATGACTCCCTGACGTGGCTTTGTGTAGCTCTCAGCGTCCATAGTGACGAGAACGTTCTGGTAGCCGCCTTCCATTGCGAGCCAAGTCTTGTCCTCATCTGAGATGACGATCTGGTCTGAACCGTCCTGGTAGTTGTACAGGATCGCCGCCATACCTGATGCTGAAGCATTGTTGTAGGTCAGCAAGGAGACGAGTTTGCTTGCGCATCCGTATTTAGCCGCCATCTGTGCTCCCAATTCGGTGCTGGTCTGAGAGACAAGCGTTGCTCCATATTGGCCGGCGTATTCCGGATATTGGAATGCGAGACCGTCCACGGTCTGGCTTGCGAGAGCGACATTATAAGGCTTGAATTTGTCTACCAGCTCATCTCCGTTGGTGTTGACCATGTCAGCAGTCAACAAGTCGGCTGTGATCAGTGATTTAGGCACAACGACAAGCATTGCGTTGCGGGATGCGGTCGCGGTCTCCGCAGAGATGCTGAACTCGTAGTCGCGTACTGCGCCGGTGCCTGTCACTTTAGGCTCACCGATTTTAATCCAGGTAGCGTCGTAGACCGTCTGATAAGTGTTGTTGTCCATAACTCCGTACCAACCGTTGTCGTACCAGATAGGGACGATCTTGAATCCTTCGGAACTACCTTTGACGGAGAGAGTGAATGAATACATAAGTGTCTCATTCTGATTAAGATCCACGCTTACAAACTTGCCGTCCTGATTGAATTTCAGTCCGTTGTTGATCGCTTTGTTCAGAATCATCATATTACGGGATCCCGCAGCTTTCACAGTCAACTCGAAACGGGCGGTGTTGTCATTCTTGTCGGTGATCACGATCTTGTCGCTCATATCGTCAAGAGAATAGTTGTCGTAGTTGGCGAACAACCACATCTTGTCGCTGAGTCCTGCCTCACCTGTGGTGGCGAGAGCGTGGTCGTCATTGTTGGCAATCCATCCCGGGATCTCCATATTCCAGTCGAAGTTGGTCTCAATGAAGAGATTGGTCATATATGACAGACCGTTGTCGCTCCATACGAGACTGATTTCGCTGACTTCGTCTTTCAGAGAAGAGTCTTCCTCATTCTGCTGATAGAATTTCACAGTGCGTACGTTGGCCTTGCGGGTCACAGTGGCAAGAGGCTGGGTGGTCTCGTCCATAGTGATGTTGATCGTGGCCACGTCATCTGTGAATCCCCAGTCGGCGTCGGTGATTACGTAACTTACTGTCTGTACGCCTTCGACTCCTGAGATTGACGACTGCTCGTTTCCATCGCTGTCGATGAATTTGAGCCAGACACCGTTTTCGACTGTCAGTTGCCAAGAGGCCTGAGCCTCGAAAGACAATGTCTTCTTCTCACTGGAGATTTCTCCGGACACATTCCCCTGATTGTCAGGGAAAACGATCGGATCCTCGTCGCTGCCGCAGCTTGTCAGGGCAAAAGCCATTGCGCAAGCAGCGAGACTTGAATAAAGAAATGTTGTTTTCATGATAAATACTGTAATATAATTGGTTGTTTATTTTAAAATCCTTCTCTGAGTATCCTTTCCGCTTCTTCATCGGACACCCATTCCACCATAGTGAGGAAGGTGCCGATTCCGCCTACGTTGTTGACGTAGCAGTAGTGGTAAAGCACCGCGTAGTTCTTGCATGTGTCGTAGAACGAATCGTAGGACGGGCTTGCGTAGGTGCGCATCCATCCGTCGCCGTAAGGATAGCCCAGAGCGACTCTCACGTTGCCGAAGATGTTGTCTTCTCCGTTGAGAGAGATCCTCGGCTTGAGAGGATCGTCAGTGCTGAATTTGATGCTGATGTCGTAATTGTCTCTGAACGTGTCACCGTCGTAGAGCAAGTCTCTGAGAATGACTGAGTTCTCGTTGTCAGGATCGATTTCTGTCTTGATCAGCTTGTTCATCGAATTGGCATAAGTGTAGAGGAATGTCGAAGAGACCACTCCATAGCCCGTGAAGTTGTTGATGTCGAAAGGACAGCATTTCTGGAAATAAACTCTCGTCTGAAGGTAGTCTTCGTAGAGTTCCCATTTCACTCCGTCAGGCTCTACCAGACGCAGAGTCACTTCAAGAGAATCGGAGTTCTCGAAATTGGCGTAGTTGCTTTTCATTTTGACCACGCCCGCTCTCTCTCCGGCCTTTATGGTCACTGAGTTGGACTCGAGATTGTAGTGATAGCCCTCAATGGCGTTGCTGGTTTTGTCTATTACTTCCACACCGAAGGTCCTGTCGTAGTCGCAAGAGGTGGTCGATGCTATTGTGACGTCGAACGTCTCTCCGCTTTCAAGTACGGGACAGGTGAACAGGGTGTCGGAAAATGCCACATATTCAGGTCCTTCGTATTCTGTGTATTCCGCATCACAGGCAACTGCGATTGCGGTGCTCACCGTAATGAAGGAAAGAATTCTAAAGATTTTTTTCATATTGCTCATCCTTGTTATTTGTTGCTTTCGTTCGGCTGTATTTCAGATCCGGGAGCCTCAAGCTCGTGTTGAGGTATAGGCCATACGAACATCGGGTTGTCTGCGCTGATTTTCAGTGTGTTGCCCGGAGCGCTTGTGAAATCCTGTGATTTTCTGGTGAAACCGAGTCCCCATCTTTTCAGATCCTGAAGTCTGAAGCCTTCCATATATAGCTCTTTTTCTCTCTCTTCTTCGATTGTGCTTCTCCAAGAGTCTTCAGAGAGGGATGTGGAACCGTAGCTTGAGTATCTCGCCATACATAGTTTCGTGATGTCGGCGGCTCCCTGTGAGTACTGGCCTTTTTCGCAATACGCTTCCGCTCTGATGAGGTACTGCTCCGCAAGACGGAACACTTTCGGCATATTGACTCCGAGAATGTAGTTCTTCAGGAAAGTGGTGTTGCCGGGGTATTTTATGAGCATCGGCCACGTGAGTCCGTGGGAATAGCCCGTGGTGGTGGATTTGAAGTACGCATTGTAACGCAGGTCGGAGTTGCTGTAAAGATTGAGCGCCGAGGTTGCAGGCACATAGTCGGGCTTGTAGGAAGTGTAGTCGTAATTCTGAAACACCGTTCCGAGGGCTCCGCCGTAGGAAGTGACAGTGAATCCGACTTTCCAGATGACCTCGTAAGCGCTGTCGTCAGTCCACATATATTGGAAATAGCTTTGCGTTGAGGAGATGCTTGTAGTGGCGTTTGCCAGAGAATAGACTTTGTTGCTTATCACTTCTGTCGCATGGGCGATTGCCTCGTCCCAGTTCTGCATATACAGATAGACTCTCGCAAACAGTGAGTGTACTGTCCCTATTGTAAAATAGGTTGCATTGTAGGTGTCGTACTCAATCAGGTCCTCCGCTGCTTTAAGATCTTCAAGGACAAGCTCGTAGGAGGCTTTTAGAGAAGCTCTCTTTGCCTGTGCTTTCTTTGAGTAGCTTGTGGAAAGCACGACTCCCAGTTCGTTCTCCGCCGTTGCGGGATCGTAGGCTTTGCAGAAGAGTTTGATCAGTTCTGAGTAGGCGAGCGCTCTTGCGAAGTGAGCCTCACCTCTGTAGACGTCCAATGCATCGAAGTCGTCTTGGCTTGAAAGTGTTGCCTCGACTCTGTCTGCGTTCTCAAGCAGAAAGTTGCAGCGCCCGATAACCGCATATAGTGCCGCGTAAACGTTCTCGACATCGCTGTTTGTTGCGAGTATGTTCCAGTTCCAGATGTCTCCATAGACATTGGTGTTGCCTTCTACGGCGTAGGCGAGGTCGGTCTGAAGGTCCGGTGCGAGGGTGAGGGCTCCGCTGAAAAGAGCGGAACTCTTGAGAGTCGCATAGATTCCGGTCATCGTCTGCTCCGCATCTGAGAGGGACTGCATTGCCTCGTCTTCCGGAATTGAATCTTTCGGAAGTTTGTCAAGGCAGGAAGTCGCTGACAGAGTGCAGGCTAATAAAAAGAAAATTATTGTTTTTTTCATATTTCCCTGTTGTTTAGAATGTTACGTCAATGCCGATTGTGTATTGGCGGGACATAGGGTATTGCGCCGCATAGATGTTCGATGTCCCTTCAGGATCGAGACCTGTGAACTTGGTGAATGTCAGCAAGTTCTGGCCCTGGACATAGATGCGCGTCCTTGAGATGCACTTGGTTTTGCGTACCAAACTTTCCGGCAGATTGTAGGAAAGGGTGAGATTTTTCAATCTCAGGAACGATGCGTCCTCAAGAAGGCGTGTGTCGAACTGGGTGTACTCTCCATAGCGAGGTATGTCTGTCACGTCTCCCGGTTTCTGCCAGCAGTTGAGCAGACGTTTGGACTGATTGTAGGAGGAGAATCTACCGTTGCTCTCATCGAAATAGCGGTCATTGTTGACCATCCATCTGTCTGCCACCCAGCTGAACTGAGCGTTGAGGGAGATGCCTTTCCAATTGAGATTGGTGCCGAATCCGCCTGCCCAAGGAGCCATATAGCTTTTGCCCACGAGCACTTTGTCTGAATCTCTCATCACGTTGGTGATTTCTCCGTCTTTGGTGTACCAGAGCGGGTCTCCGTTGATCGGGTTGACCCCGGCATATCTGTTCATATAGAAATCGCCTGCGGATTTGCCGACTACGAGCTTTGTGTTGGTGTTGCTGTACTCGTACTCACTGACTCCGTTGTACAATTCCGTGATTTTGTTGAAGTTGTAGGAGACGTTGGCGGAAAGGTCCCAAGAAAAGTCTTTAGTCCTGACCACATTGCCTGTAAGAGCGAGTTCCGCTCCTCTGTTGACCATAGCTCCTACATTCTGCCATTCGAATCCGATGCCTGAGTTGGTAGCGTACGAAACCGGTACTTCCATAAGCATATCGGTGGTCTTCTTGTTGTACAGTTCTATGTCTGCGTTGATTCTGTCGATGAATCCGAGGTGGAAGGCGAGATTCGTGGTCCAGAGTTTCTCCCATCCGAGTTTTTCGTTGCCTTTCTGAGTAGGAGCCACTCCTGCGTCGCCCATATAATCGTAACCGCCGCTGACGAGTGCCAGATGGTCATAATTAGGTATGGACGAGTTTCCCGAGGTTCCGGTGCTGACTGCTACCTGAGCTTTGTTGATCCAATCGGGAAGATTGATTGCCTTCTCGTTGCGGACGTTCCACATAAAGCCTCCTGACCAGAATCTTGCCCAGCGTCCGTCTTTTCCGAAACGGGAGGAGGCATCGGTTCTGAGTGAAAGATCTGCGTAGTATTTGTCAGAGTGGTGGTATTCGGCTCTTCCGAAGAATGAAAGGTAGGAATATGAGGAATACAGATCGCTCCATGATTTTGCTATTGTTCCGCTTGAGATGTTTGTGAGGAAGTCGTTGTTCTGTCCGCTTGTGGAGATTGCGAATCCTTCGTATGAGTAGTCCACGCCTTCCTGACCGAGCATAAATGTGAGTCCGTCTCCGTTGGAAAGAGAGGTGGAATAGTTCACCGTGTTGGTGACCGAAAGTGTCTTGGTGTCTGTGGCGCTTCTGCTCGCGGTACCTGAGCCGTTGTTAGGTACATAGCTTGGCAGGGACTGTACGAATGCCGTAGTGTGGAGAAAGTCCAGACTGAACTGAGAGCGGACGGTGAGTCCTTTGACAGGTGTGAATTCCACGAACGGCGTGAGCATCAGTTTGTATTTCTTACGTGAGAGAGGATTGTTCTCAGCCCACTCCAAAGGGTTCTGGTTCACACCTTTCCAACTTCCGTCGCTAAGAGATGCGAGTGATCCGTCCGCTTTGTAAGGAGAATAGTAAGGAAGCATGAATCTGGCTGCGGAGATAGGGGTCACAAGTGTGTAGCTTCCTTCGTCAGCTTCCGCATATTTCTCGTAGGCGAGCATTGAGTTCACGCCAATCTTCATCCATTTGGCCGCCTTTACGTCAAAGTTGGCGCGGAAGCCGAATCTCTTGAAATATGAGTTGTACGCTGTGCCTTCCTGATCGTAATAATTGCCTGACACGTAATAGTTAACGTCTTGTTTGGCTCCGCTCACGGACACATCGTAACTCTGCATCGGGGCATTGTTGTTGAACACTTCGTCAATCCAGCTAATGTCTATGCCTTCCAATTGACTGTAGTCCATTCCTTCGTTCAGTCCTATCATCTTTTCGTACTGAATGCGTTCGGATGTGTTCATCATATCCCATTTGCCGTAAGCCATCTGTGAGATGCCGGCTTGCGCGCGAAGGGTTATGGTTGGCTTGCCTTCTGCGGCTTTGCCTCTTTTTGAGGTTATGATGACGACACCGTTGGCTGCTCTGGCTCCATAGATGGAGGTCGAGGATGCGTCTTTCAGCACTGAGATGTTGTCTATGTCGTTAGGGTTGATGGTGTTGAAGTCGGAACTTGAGATCGGGGCTCCGTCCAGAATGAACAATGGTGAGGTTCCTGAATTGATGGAGTTGGTTCCTCTGATGGCGAAGGTGGCTGACGCGCTCGGGCTTCCTGAACTTGAGAGTACTGTCAATCCGGGGACTTGTCCTTGGAGGGATTGGTCGAAACTTGCCGCGGGGGTGTTTTCGACGATGTCTCCTTTGACTGACGAGACGGAGCCGGCGATGGTGCCTTTCTTACGAACGCCGTAGGCGACTACGACGACTTCTTCAAGAAGGGATACGTCTTCTTTCAGCGTTATGGTCTTCGGAAGGTCGGTTAATTTCTCTGCCTTGATCTCCAAGTCATTGAATCCCATATATGAGACTTTGACTGTGACGGGGAAAGTGACGTTACTAAATTCGAAGTTGCCGTTGAAATCTGTTGTGACGCTGCTGTTGATGACTCCGTTCAACGTGAGGACGGCTCCTACCAGCGGCTCATTTTTTGAGTCTACGACAACGCCTTTGTAAGATTGAGCGTTCGCAGTGAATGACTGCGAGAGCGCTACAACTGCTGCAAGAACAAATAAGTAGTGCTGTTCTTGTGAAAAAAGGTGGCTTTGGCATTCTGTTATTTATAATAATTAATGATTGATCGAACTATAACACCCTTATAGCGTCGCATAGTGCTGGTGTGCGGCTCTAAAAAATATGTCTCTTTTGAAATATGTAGAAATAAGAAAAAGAGATAACAATCTGTCAGCGTATTAATTTGCGCTGCGGATTATGTTTCTCCAAACATCAGATAGAGATCGAGGATAGACATACGATTTTCTGATCATTTCTAAAAAAATGCTAGTTACTTGTATATGCTTGCAAATATAATTATTATTTCTTTAAAACAATAGAAGTTGTTTTTTTTCACATAGTTACAATTGAAAAGTCCTGCCGGGTTTCTTCTTATTATTCGTAACATTTTGATTCTGATTACTAT